>Ga0065711_1032808_pt1 | contig 26651 bp, 29 predicted proteins | sample Hoacrofraction12_FD_59098 | JGI IMG/M metagenome (GOLD analysis project Ga0065711, IMG submission 59098) | Hoatzin crop microbial communities from Cojedes, Venezuela - Epithelial fraction 12 v2 (version 2) | ecosystem: Host-associated > Birds > Digestive system > Esophagus > Crop | place... | reverse complement strand
AAGACCCGCCTGGACAAGGTCCTGTGCAGCCTACTGTAGGTGACCCTGCTTCGGCAGGGGGGTTGGACTAGATGACCCACAGAGGTCCCTTCCAACCCCTACTATTCTGTGATTCTGAAATAGAAAGGGTGGCGATCACTCTGCGGGCTGATGAAGAGCACAGTCCTGTGCCTAGTTGTACGGGCCTTGATGTACAGAAGCAGGTAACCTAAGAACCTCCAGCTTTGCAAGAAATCCAATGCTTTAAAGTACTGTTAAAACATTTTGAAGCATTATGACAAAATACATGCTTTAAAAAAAAAAGACTGTGAGGTGCGTGTTCACGTGTGATGGGAACTATGTGAGGGCTGAAAGAAAAGCAGCGGACCGACAGAGCTTGCTGCTGCCAGAATGACCTGTAAAGGACTGGAGAACATGGTGATCCTTCTTCCAACTCCCGTTTGCCAGGTCAGGAAAGCTCCCTGGGCTGTGGGTCTGCTGTAGCTGGGGGTGTGGAAATGGCTTCTCTTGAGCTGGAAACCTGCGCGGTGTAGAGGTCCTCTGTCTCCGTGTTTGGAAGAAGGAACGCCATGCAATAGTTCTGACTGTCATTTCTTGGAAACTAGATGCAGGTGGGACTCTAATATTGCAGAATTAGCACAACCACCTTTCTTAGCTAATTGTTTTAAACGACATTTTAAAGAACTGCTATTTTCCTAAACATTTCTAGTCTACTTTTCTGTTGCCTGCAAGTACAAAATTCAATTTTTTTCAGTGTCAATTTTTATCTAAAATATAATCCTTATTAGCAGTTGCAATGCATTTCAATGTATCTTTGTTTTTTTAAATCATTTTACAAAAACTCTTTATGTGTATAATTGAAATTGACTTTAATTTGAAACTCAGCCTTAATAGAGTCAATATTTCTGCAATCTGTCTTAGCTTGTTTGTCAAAGAAAATGTTATTTCTATTCCTGCAAAGGGGAGGAAGGGACGTGATGTGTGCTCCAAGAGTTAAGAGGCTCAAAGAGCTGAAAGAACTTTGCCCAGTTGTGACTGTGGGACTCCTGAAGCCTGCGCTCACGTTGTCGGCTCTCTCGGTGTAGTCAGGGTACAGCTCCACAAAGCGTTTTGAGAAATTTCGGCCTTTGAGTAGTATTTGTGGTTTCCTGAGAAGTCAACTGGTTTTTTCAGTGTCTGAATTAGATTAAGGCAGTTTAGTTAATTGCAATGGGAAGGCAGACATTTGAGAGCTAATGCATGTTACTGAATGCAATTCCTTTCCTTCTTTTTTTGCTGGATACAATGTGTTCGCAGAGTAAAGTTGCGTTTATGGCCAAAAAGTTTCTCTTCAACTTCGTTTTGTAACTTACCTTTCAATTAATGTGTTTTGCCATTGTTTTAATCTTAAAACTCTATCATTAAAAAGCTTTTAGCGCACCGTGAAAGGACCGTAAGTGGCATGGAGTACTGAAAGTGCCTCCCCGTGTTCATTAGCCTGAAAGAGCTTAAAAATTGCTACTGAACAATCCCATTCTCTTCCCTTGCACCCAAGTCACTTCCAGTAGCTTAAGAACATTAAAAAAAATCTTTTCAAATGTAGTGTATAGAAATGCCCTGTGGGAACACTGGAACGCATCGGGAGATGAATCAAAAAGATTTAAAGCTTTGCAACGCAGCCTCCTTGGTCAAAGGATACATGGTATACATGGTATACTTGCTATACAATATATTCTTATATTCCATTAGCCTTGGGAAATACAATTCCATATATAAATGAACATGAACATTACCAATTACAAGTGGAGACACTTTGCCAATATTGAAATAATTTCATTACAGTAAATCTTTAACTTTTAAAAATACTCCAAATGAAATTTCAGCACTGCTTTGAAAGTAAACAAGAAGACAATGGGTTGCTTCCTTTTCAGCTTTCCAGTTATAAGCGGGTATTGGAAATATTTTTACATTTCCAAAGGCTGTAGCATCAGAGACAGCAAATAAAATTGTCCTTCTCCAGGATGTCTTTATTTCCTGTACCAAAAAAGAAGATAATATATTTTTGTCAATAAACAGAGATTTTGCCGTATGAAGATGCAGCATTTTAGCTAGGGGTTAATCTTGTAGAAATGTTATTTAATTTGCTGTTGCATTCAAGAGATCTGTGCAAACAACTGAATAGTGTGGTTGTGTGCCTTTGTGATTTCGCAGAAGCTACTTGGTTACTGCTTGTATGTCCAACAATAACCCTTTTCAGAAATGTTCTTCAAAGCTCTTCTGTAGTAAACCTTTACGATGTTTTGTCTGTGAGCCGTCTTGCATCTGACACTCTGCCATGAGAAACTGAGGGACAACTTCTTCAAAACCCATTGCGAGTCTTCTGACAATTATAGCGACCTTCAACGATTCATGCAAAATCATTTCTCCACTCATCTTGGGAAATACTAAACCTTCAAGAGATGTATCTTGGGTTGTTATAGTGCTGCCATTGCCATGGAGGTTGTAACTGACCAAGAAAAAATAAGTAATTCCTAGACTTGAGCGTGCTGTCCTTTTTTTTTTTTTTCTTTTTTTTTTGGCTCTGTATCACTCCAGTTCGTGGGCCAGCAACTCTCCAGATACTGGGACTCAGGATTTAGGCCATGATAAATACAGGGGAAAAAAATAATCTTTAGAGATCAACAGGCTCAGAAAATACAATAATCCGAGTGAACTTCTCTTTTAAAAATAGCTGTAGTCTGCTCACTTGCCTTTTGGATCCTCATGACAGTTGAGACCATTTCAGTATGAAATTTGTAAAGACTTTCAGGGTCCAGTGGTCTTGAAGATGCTATACAAATATGAACTACTGGTGTTTGAGATCACTTACCCAACACTTGATCTCAAATAACAAGATAGTCTGGGGAAATGAAGCAGCCTTTGCACAACAGCCTGACTCACTCCGGACTGTCTCTGGGGGAGTGAGCATTTGAAGTACCTTTCGCAGTCAGTTCCAGTCCTTTGACTCGCACTCATTGATTTTCTCCGTTCTCAAGCTCTAGCGTCACTGCGGGATCGGAGGGAGAGCCTGTGCTTGCTTTTGAGGAAATCTTTGTCTCTTTTGTCCCCCCAAAATCCTGTCTATTTCTTGTCCTGGGCTGTAAGGGAGCTCGTTATTTCTGCTGTGCTGCTGGCAGCTCTCCTCCCGCGGCTGGGAAGCGGCAGGCATCCCAGCACAGCCAGCCTCGACGGATGGACGTCCTCCACATGACGATGGAGTTGTCCTTTGCACAGAGGCAGCTGAGACTGGGCAAATATTGTCACAGTACTCTGGGGCAGCTGCCACCGAAAAAGTTTGACAGCCCTACCAGAAAGATCTGCTACCGTATTTCAGGCCTCTCTTTTGCACACAGTAGCATTAAATCTTTGCAATAAAACCAAGTCATACTCACTGTGACAGTTGTTTGCTTTTCATATTTCCTTAGTAAACTCCTGCAGAATTGTTCTTCCTGGCCTTTCATTCCCTTAACTGGGTTACAAAGCCGAGAACAGAGCTCTGGGGTAATATCAGGCGAAGCCACCTTCGCGGTTCCCATTTCTGGTCTGCAGTCTGGTGTGGGATTTGTGCAACAATAAAAAAGGCTTTTCTTTTTCTCAGTGGAAATGCGTGGATAACTTTTGTTAAAAGTTTGGGTTTGTTCAGGTTGAACTCTCGACTGAAACAAGGCTTAATCAGCGGTTACGCTGCCGAGTGGCTTTTTTGGCAGTGTTTTCTTTGGTTCGATCTTCTCCTTTCTCTGGTGAGAAGTGAATGAAAAAAGGCTGTTTTCTAAAAGCAGGGATGCTGGGCTACTCTTTACATTGGGTTTAGCTGGAGGGAGTGAAAATGTGCCCTGTGGTGTCTGCGTGTTTCTGCTATATTGGAAAAAAGGGATCAAATGTGCACTGGATTTCAAAGTGTTTATGTAATCCAGGCAAAACATCTATATGTCCAAATGTGTGCTTATTAAAAAAAATAACCAAGTGAAGGGAAATGTAGGCTGGGAGCTTACACTTTGGACATCTCCCAAGGGAAACAGTTTAAAAGCTGTTTTGGGGGGTCTAGAGTGAACAAGGTATGCCAGTAAAATTCAGAATTTGTTACCATTAAGCCACTTATAGCTTGAACAATATTCTGAGAAAGACTCAGTCACTTAGACACGCCTGAGTAAGAATTATTGTCTGGGTGTATACCTGTACTTCAGCTCTCCATGTTTGAAGTTGGATTCCTGAGGGGTTTTGTTCATTTGTTTTGTGGAGGTGCTGGAAACCTGCAGCTTCCACCGAGTTTGGCAGGTCTCGAGCAAGGTCCCTGGCGAGCTGACAGAAGAGGACAAGGATAGTTGAAACATTTTCCATCTCAGCCTTGCCTAAGGCACTGGTTCTGGTGCTTGTAGGTGTCAATCGGATTTCTGTCTTATTGGCAGTGTTTAAAATGGAGGCCCAGGTGCGGAGCAGCTGCTGCTGCTGCAAGTCAGGAAGAGAGGGATTCATCGCCAAAGCTGCTTTTTGTCTGGCTCTAGTCCCTCCCCCTCACAAGTATTAAAAGTTAACCAAACTTATCTCACAACAGAAAGATGACAAACAGCTGAGACGTCCCCTGAATTACGGGCTGGTTGCAATGGAAGGCAGATGTGCAAACCCCTCCCAGAGCAAGGGGCTGCCAGTGGGCACCCACTGGAATGTTAAGAGAGAAGGAGAGGATGATTTTCTTGCTGATGAAATGCTGCTTTGCTCAAGGGACCATATTATTGCTGTTATTTATTATTTATGCACTGCCAAAGGTGTGCACAGTGCTTTATAGTGCAATAAAAAAAAATGACTGGTGTCCGGTCCTTCAGGGTGTTGCGCCGCTGCTGAAGGATGGCAAAGGGGCAAGATGGAGGGGTTGATTCTTCTTCCGCGATGATGCAGAGGTTTGTTACTGGTGCGGGGTGTCCTCTTCGGACCGCTTGGCTGGGGATGTTAGGGTAGCTCTGTCACCATTTTGCACAATTGTCTCTGATCTTGTTTGCAAGGGCATGTACCCTGTTTGATATGCATTCGGAGTCTGGTGGCAGCGGGAATGAGTGAACAATAAAAGCGCCGCTGTCACAGCCCCAGGTTTTTTTTATTTTTTACAGATTCCCGGCCATCTGCTGCCTCACCAGCTGCTCACAGTGCAGCGCAAAACTTATCTCCATGCAGGAACTCAGCCCCTCAAGGAGGGCAGGGGCGGTGGACCAGAAGGCGCATAACTGGCCTTCTGTGCACCGTCTGCAGGACACGGTGCCAGGCCTGGTGCCGAACTCCAGAGAGACAGGGAGTAAATGCAGGGAAGTGGTGGAAGAAGTGAAGTTCAGACAGGTGGCTAGTCTCTTGTTCACCACTTAAAAAATACTGGCCATGGAGATGTGCTGGCCTGGAGAGCAGTGGGGGGGCAGCTGTGGGCCAGAGGAGACCACGGGAGGTGGCCCAGCCCCAGATTTGATGCCTCCTTTAGCCACCATTATGTTGACAGAAGTGAGGAAAAGCCATTCCCCCAAGGGCATGAAGAGTTTCAAGCTCTCTCGGTGCTGTGCTGCAGCCAGCCCTTGGCCGTGAGGTCAGATTTGCTCTGGAAAAGGAGCCAAGCCTGGTGGCAAGGTAACTGGAGGCGGTGGGGAGAAAGCAGCAAGTTCTGCCGTAGGGAAGCTCAGCAGCTACCAGCATGTACAGGGGAACAGAGCACGATGCAGCTATTGGAGATCTGTGGGGCCACAGGCCCCAAGAAATCCTGCTGCTAAGAAAGTGGCGTGTATTACTGCTCGCTTTGAGGCACCTAGATGAGAATTTCCTAATTTCATTAAATCTTCTTTTTATAATCCCCTTGGGATCAAGACAGCTGACCTGAATGCTCTCTAAACCTACCCCTTGATCCCTCCTGTGCGCAGTCACCAGTAATGGGGGAGATGCCGGAGCAGGTGAGAGAGGAAAACGCAGGTTGGCTGCGGGAGCCAGGAGGCAGTGACCAGGTTCCCTCCGCCATTCCCAGAGAGCTCCTCTGCTTTGCGTGTGCCACTTCAGACCACTCAGAGCACCCTCCTCCCTCCTCAGGCTTTTATGCATTTTCCAATTGAATTTCCTGCACGAGAAGGAGAGAGGCACTCTGAATCCATTAGCATTAGTAATTATGCAAATGCTTCAGGGAGTTGACTGCCCATCATTACATATAATTAATGTTTCTGGTTATGAATGAAGGGTTTGTTACTTTCCCCCCCCCCCTTTTGTGCTGGAATGGGGTGGGGTAGAGGTGCAGAGGGGGAGATGTTACTGTATTTAATTTGCATAATCAAGAGGCCTGATTGGGTATGCATGAAGGTAGGGGCGGGGAGACCTTCTCCAGTGCGCACTCTATGAAGCTGGCAGCAAATCTCAGGAGGGAGATGCAGAATGTGAAGCGAGGGCGAGTGCAGCACAGTGACTGCAGGCAGCAGACTCAGATTTAGGTATCACCAGCAGCACAAAGCGGAAAAGGAGGTGCCCTTGGGCTGGTGTGGCTGTGCACAAGCGTGCTATTCCTGGACATTCTTATCCTTCACTTGCCTGCTAGAAATGGCATAGGGATTCTGCAGAGATCCCATTCCTGGCTTTTATCTTGGGCAGCACACCAAGCCCACAGTTTGCAGCCTCCAAGGCACGTGTGCACCATGCATTGCTGAGCTGGACCCCAGATACCCCAGAGAGTAGTGGGGGAACAGGCTTGGAACTGGCAGCAAGACCCAGCACAGCCTCCTCTTGTGCCCCGTTTCTCAAAGCTGTGCCCAGAGATCTGGATTCCAGTATCTCAGCAGGCAGGCTGTCTTTTCACTTTTTGTCTCTTCTGTTCCTCTTTTTTCAGCTTCATTCCCCAAGAACTCCATTTCTCCTTGGTCTCCATCTCAAGCTTACCTTGTGTCCTCTCACAATCCCTGGATGTAGGAAGCCCATCACTGGCCTCCAGGCCTCCTTGGTTTTTAGGTGACAACTGCTGTGTTCCCTCACTCCTCCATGGAAAGCATGTAACCCTTGGTTTTGGCTGATCAGGGACTTAGAGAAACAGATATCCAGTGAAGGGGATCTGGAGGGGGGGCAAAAGATTCTGGAGACAATATGTGCTCAGTGGGATGATGCCCTGGGAGGGCACTGAAAGGACCCGAGTGAAGAACACAGAGGTTCTTGAAATAGAGGGAGGTGAACCTAAGGGTACCAATGGAGATGAGAAGAGCATCCATGCAGCAGAGGTCAGATTGGCCAGAGAGTGTTTCAGTCGAAAAAGAAAGAGGGACAGGAGTTGCTTAGATGGAGTCCAGAGGAGCCATGCTGTCTGGAGTGTGGTGTCATCCTACTCTGTGGCTATCGTTATTTTCTGTCTTGATTAGAATCCATTGTTTGCAATGCAGATACTGGAAATTGGATGAGTCTCTTCTGGCATCTCTCCTGTAACCCTTAGAAGAGGTGAGGAGCAAGACAAACATAAAAGAAAGAAATAATCCAGAAAAAATAGTTTGTTTCTTTGTATGTGTGTGTTTGTTTTGAAAGCAGAAGAAAATTCGGTGTGTGTGTTTGTGCATATGTTTTTAAAGGAGCGGAAAAGTGGGGAAAACTTGAAGCATTAAACTTTCAGGAAACCTCAGGCTTTTGATAGTGGAGCATTGTGACACCAATTTTGCTTTAAAGATTGGCTTTTGGTGCGAGAAACGTGAGCAATACTGGATTCTGTTCTTGTTAAGGTTTTGTTTTCTCTGACTTGAATCTGCTTTGGAGATTTGTAGTTCTGAGGTTCGTGTTGTTTAGTATTTTGTAAAGCATTTGTGCACTTGGCCTGCTGCTAGGGAAAACCACTGGGGAAGACTTTCAGTAAGTAGAAGCACCTGTAAAATCTCCAATGTACACAAAACCAAGAGATCTGATTTGCTTAGACCAAGAACTTCTCTTTAGAATGAGAAAGGTCCTAATACTGATCAGGAAGGCGATCTCTGAAGGGTTGGGTGAAATCCCAGAAGGCACTTGCTGGAAGTAGAGTGGAGATCTTGGGGAATTATGTGATGAATAACTGCTGTAAATTACTGCAGCAGGCGATGGTGCTTCCTTACGTGGTAGGGAGGGAGCTCTCTGGCTGTGAAATGGGAAGGTGTCAATAGCTCTGCTCTGGTTTTGCTTTCTGTGACCCTCATCCCACCACGAAACATGCCACTGAGGCACCAGGACAGCGGTGAGGAGCAGCTGTACTGGCAAAGGGAGGGACGAGTTGTCTAAGAAGTAATCGCCCGTGGGAAACAAGATGGGCCCAGCCTCTTGAGATTGTCCATTGGCCCATGCCTGGGTTGATGTTCCCTGAGGTCAAATCTGCCAACTGTGCTGTACCAGACCAAGATGTGCTGTATCCTCAGAGAAGAGGAGACAAGGTGAAGACCTTGCTGTCCCTCAGAGCCAGTACTGAGGTCAGGAGCACTAAGAGAAAGGAAGAGGGAAACGATTGTCAAAGCAGGAGAGAGGCTGTGATAAAAACAAGGGCAGCCTGGAGTCAAACCAAGGGGAGGAAGAGGATGGCAAGTTGCTTGATAATCGCCCTCTGTGTCTCATCAGCCCGGAGAATTCTGGATGTGAACATACTGTAGCCATGGTCAGGGACCATGAACTGCAGGACCAGAGCTTCCAGTACACACCTGACCTTCTCCAGGGTATCATCTTCCTGTAACAGACTGCTCTGCATTCGCTGAAGTTAACAGATGACGAAGTACTTGAAGATGTCACTGTGGGAAAAAGGAAAAGAACGAGGGCCCCTCTGAACTGCACTCAGTAGCAGCTCCTCAAGGTTGACATCGCTGCTTTGTGTGGCAAAACTTTCTGCCTTCCCCTATTTTTTGTGTGTGTGGATGGGCCAGGTCGTGTATGTGCAGCAAGGGCAAACGCGGAAACACACGCATGGATACATGCAGGCACGCAGTGCCTGCATGCACAGACACTTGAGTTTGCTAAAGGCAGAAGTTAAATCCCACATCAAAGCAGAGAGCTATCGGAACAGCACTGTTCAAAGGCGCCAGCTTCCTTCCTGGGAAAGACAGATTGTCACTTTGACGAAGAGATTTTAACAAGGCAGAAAAAAGATGGAATGAAAGAATGGAGAAGAAGAAAGAGAGAGTTTTCATCTATACCTTTTTTTTCCCTTTGGCCATCCAAATAAGGTTTTAGTTTGATGAAAAAAAGACCCCAATTTAAAATAAGTTTAATGTAACAATGAATTATTTAAGGGAGAAGAAAATACAAGCTGCTGCTTAAAAAAAATAGAAAAAGCTATTATTGAAATGTCAGAACAAATACCGAGCTTGATCTGCATTAATATGATAAATACTAATATATTCATTTCCCCTGGTGCTTCTGGGCTTGTAGAGGTACATCTGCAGTGCGCTGCTTATGGTAATCAGGTCACAGCTTCAAAGGGAGTCATGCAAGGTATTCTGGGTGATGCTGTGCAAGCTGCTGTTAGAGACCTTGTGGATCATCATGTAGAGTTGAGGAGAGCTGATCAAGGGTCTTCTGGACGATGTCCAATTGCTGAAGGAAACTGAAAGATTCCCAGCGTCTCTGTGTTTGGGAATAGATGTCATGGGCAAGCTGTAGAGCACAGCTGCAAGTCAACCACCATCTCAATTTTTGCTTCCAGAGTCTCACAGTAAGGTTCTGAGGAGCAATTTAGTGGAGCTGGTAGCTTGAAGCTTCAAGAAGCTTCACACAAACATTGCGAACTGCAAACAGGGACAAGTGCTACCTGCTGTTAGGCATCGTGTCTGCCTATGCCATCTTTCTCATCTGTTGGACAAGAAGTTCTGCTGTAATGTGCATCAGGTTTGCTGGCATCAGCATCACCTATGCCCTTGAAAGCATAAGCTGGAGATCAGACCCCTTATGGATTGTATTTCTTTTCTATAGCCGAGGTGTAGATTTAGGCAGCTGTGGTGCAACCAGATATCAACAGAACTTGATTATTCAGAATTAAGAGAGCTTATTTGGGAGTGATGTGGTGCAGAAGGTGTTGAACCGTTGTTTCCTAACATCACAGCTGACAGCTGAATGACGGATTGGGAGTGTGGTTAAGTTAAGATGCAAATTAATTGAGCTGGTCTGCTACTTGGTTGATTGAGGAGAAAATGTTGGAGAGAAACAAGGGCGGGCCAATTTTAGATTAGAAGATTGGAGTAGAGAGAAGCTCAGAGGCAGGGAGTGGAGGAGAGAGATGGGAAGGGTGTTTGGAAGGAGATGAAAGAGTATAGTTGCCTAATGCGAAGCTATCAACGTGGCAAAGTGTTTTGAGATAAAATCAGGAGGCATTCAGATAGGTTTTGACCTTCTCGGTCAGGAGTTCTCATTGAGTATCATTTCAAGTGAGGTAGCTCAAACATACTTAATTAATACATTGCCAGCCTACCCTGAATTCCTTTCCTAGTAAAACTCCTGTTGGGTGCCACAATGAAGTTGTTATCTCATGAGATGTTGAGCTCTTCCTAACTGTGGATGTCTAGATTGTAGGCTGAAGCACGGTTCTGTGAGTTGGTCATGTGCCCACCTTGGGGAAGGAATTATTGCATCCAAGGGAATTTAGCTGGTCGTAGCGCCTGGAGTTCCCAGGTAACTAAAAGAAGTGTGCCTAAAGCCCAGATAAGGTTAGAGCTCTGCGGAAGATGTGCCCGGGAGTCTGTTGCAGTAATCTGGACTCACTTGAGAAGCTCCTCTTCTCTGTGTGTGTTCCTCCGTGAAATGCTCTAGTTTCCAAGGAGCATTAATGTGCTTTTCCGGTAGATTTTACTCATGAATGTGTGGAGTCTTAGTCCATCTGCTTCTGTCCCTCTTCCCCTCCGTTGCCTAAATTTGAATATTTAATGTTGGCTCTTGGGCACAAGTGTGCTGCGCCCAAGCTACAGACCAGCTCCTCAATTAAAAGATCATGAACTTTATTATTTATATCATTATTGTTGTTGTTTTCCCTGGAGATGCTCCACAGGGTCTGTATTTTGCTGGAAACCCCAGCGACAGCCATCAGCTTCAGAAGGTGGACTCTCCCAGTGGCGATTTTCAATCCATTCACTGGGAAAACGTGATTACTTCTTATTTATTGAAGTTAAGTATTCCTGCTTCTAGCCACTATGGCATTAAAGTAAAATGTTCAGCGTTTAACATGACGAATGCAGAGACATGAGGCTAAATGCACTGGATAAAATCTTTGCCAGGCTGTAAACAGATGCCCAGGATGTTCTCAACTGTTTTGTTGTGAGTCAGGCTGGGGTTCCCCCTCTGCCAGACAGCCTGCCCTTTGGGATCTCCTTGGGACATCCACCAAGACCATGTCAATGCTGCCTTGGCCTTTGCAGGGGAAGGGGCCTGGGGAACAGCAAACGAACCGGCCTGCTTGCCGGCAGGTATTGCTCTTGCCGAGGCTGGCCTTGGCTACACTTGGTGGCTGTTGCTGCATCAGTACAGGTCTGGGGGGTAAATAAAGGCTGTGATTGCTTCAGAGCTGCTTTCTTCAGTATCAGTCTCAGATGAACACAGCTCAAGAGAAAATCAGTTCAGAGTGAGTTTTGTCAGCTTCAAAAGAGATTCATTCCTGGTGTTGTCAGTCACAAGAGACTGATGGCTGAGATTACTGAGGCAAGCAAGGCCTGTGGGCATTAAAACAGACACTGCTACTGGAACTCCGGGTTTAAAGATGAGATTTAATCTGGAATGTGGATTTGTACAAAATCCCTTCCCCCTTCAAGTTTTGCACTCTGAAGGCCTGGTTCCTCTGGGCACATTCACCCTCCTGCGCTACGTTTGCATTCATCGGCTGTCTGATCAACACAAAAAGCTACTCCCTGCTCCTGCGTGCGCTGGACACCAAGCGCAGGGCTAAACAAGAGAGCTGGGCTCTGACTTGACCTTGTTCTCTGTCTGTGGTGGTGTGGCTAGGCTGTGTTCTCACCCATGGGTGGGTGCAGGAAAATTCTCAGCAAAATGAGCACCTCCTCTCCCTGAGGAGAGCGGCCAGGGTTGCAGGGAGCCTGTGCCAGGGTTTACGCAGCTCGGCACCTCCTCTGTGCAGACACCCGACCGATGCCTCTTGCTATTGTGGCACGAGGAAAACAAGTTGTGCCACCCGAAACAACTGCTTGCTAACACCTTTACCTGCAGTAATCCACACCACCGTTAGGTATCTCTGCAAGTTCTAGGTATGGTTCATGCGAAACGAGGAGACAAAGCTGAGCCCAAGCTCTGGGTATCTTTATTGCTTTAATAACAGGCTGTAGCAGGCATTTAAATAGCCTCCTGAGAAGCATTGAAAGAGCGTCATTCCTACAAAGTAAAGTCAAAGGCCACAATTCCATATTTCATGACACGGAACACAACTGGTTGTGTTGGTGCTGCAGGGAGTTTAGCGCAGCACTGACTGACCTTCCAGAGTCCTTTTCTGCCATGCATGAGGCTCAATGACAAACCTGAGAGAGTTTCTCCGGGGGGCTGATCTTATTTTTCGATTGTTCCAAAACTGTGTCCTGAAATTTGGAGTGGCATATCCCTAGAAAGTTAACATTTTGCAAGCTTTGCTCTTGGTAGAAACTATAATGTGCCTATTGGGAATGTCCCTGCCTATCTGCAATAAAGTGATTAGGACAGCTTTACATCTTTGCCCTCCCTTGATTTCTTTGGATGCTTCATTGCTACAAAGATTCCTGTCCCACATCCATGTCTCCTCCCTCCTCCCCCACCGCCGCCTCTGCCATTCAGTAAGTGTCTCTTGCCTCTAACATATGGTCAGAGCATATTCTCAGCAATGCCGACACTTCGGCGCCTTCACTTCGGCAGCCTCGATAACTGTGGAACGGGAAATCTGTCGTTTAACTCGGCCGTTTGCAGTCACTGAACAGAAGTAATTACAATGGCCTTAATTGGCTGACTGCAGAGCCACTGCCCAAGTAGTAATAAATAGTGCATGCTTAGGAGCTGGATGAGGTGTAACCACCCAGGGTTTCTCCTCCCCTTCTTCCAGCAGGCCTGAATCCAGTTGACTTCGGAGGCTAACAGGGATGTCGGGCCGCTGCCTTGAGGATCCAACCCTTGTACAAAAGAGATGCTGGTCAGCTGAGGTCCCAGAGGTCTCTCCTCAAACTCTTTCAAGGAATGCTGGCAGGGCAGGCTCTTGGCAGCTCCAGTGCTGCCTGCTTCTGCCTGGGTTCCCTGCCTTGCCTGCTCCCGCTGCTGCCAGGCTGAAGCACGTTTTTTTTCATTAGCACTGATGCAGGCAGAGCGGGGCCAATTACTCACTGCTTTATGCTTGCTGGAAAGCCCACCCAGGACTGGTAATAGCCATTAAGTGAGGGTGCAGCTTTAACTACGTGCCATTACATTAAGTTTCAAGTTGATATATGGCCAGAGCAAATTGAATTCCTGCTGCTATCCCGTCTGACATTTGTTACATTACAATGCCTGCTCTTTTGTTTTTGAGTCAATAGCTGCTGCTTTCGAGAAATATGGATTATTAGAATTTATAGCCCGTCCTACGCGTCTTTTCAAACACTCATATCCTTTTATCATTTCGTTTTGTTGTTATTCTGCCCAGTACAGTTTGTATTTCTTCAGGTTTTAGCACCTGGGACTCTTGATACTTGTGCTAAATCAATACCCTTTGTCCTCATTGCTTTAATATACACAACCATTTGTGTGATGCATGAATTGCAGTGGGTTTTCTGCCTGCGATAGTCATTTACTCCTCCTGCTCAAGCATTCCTTCCCCTGTCTGCGTGCGGGTCATGCTTTGCAGTAAATATCACACATCTACATTTAAATTCCTTTATATGACAATTTCCAGGCACCTGGCTGCACAGGGGAAGGTGAATTTGCTGGCTTCTTAGCAGGAGGGTATCACAAGTTTGACAGTATACCAGTGCCTCCTGGAAAGTGCTGGTGTGCTGAGTTTAAAAAAATCCACCGTTTGCTCGTATGCCAGGCTCACGTCTTCAAAATCTAGGCTTTAATGCAGCCACACCTTCTCATAAAGTGGATGTGAAGAATCTCAAGAGCCGCAGAAGGGTTAAAAAGGCCTTTGGACTTTTGTTCAGATGTCCTCAGGTCAGTAGCAACTGAAGTTGTCACTCATCCGTTGGAAGTTCTGGAGACCTGTGGGAGAGGAATTGCTCTGGTAACTGTCCCACAGACCGTGGTGTGTGAGCGGAGTGGAGAGACCCAGGCTGGTGGCTTGGGTCCAACCCTCCAGCTCAGAGTGGATTTACAGCGAGAGCAGAGCACAGCCTGTGCTGTCACTACGTCTGCTCTGCTGTTCTGTGCTTATAGAGATGTCCCGGAGGCCGTTCGTCTCATACCTACTACCTGTGGTGGATCCTGGAGAAGGCCACCAAGGTAAATGGTGGAGCTTTAGGTTTGTTTCTGCATGTACTCATCTGCTGACCCTTCTGGGCTGTTCCTCCTTTCCTCTGCTGGCTGTGGGAGTTCAGGATGTGCGAGGACAGCAGAGCTGCGTGTTCCCTCTGTATTTTATGCTCTTCTGCCAAATCAGGGAGTGCAGGAAAGAGACAAGAAAGATGAAGGTATAGAAGATGAGATCAGAGGAAGAAGGCTTAGCTTGACCAGTCTGTGTTTCCCACATAAAAAGGAAAACTTTGCCCTCTAGCTGCTACCCTTCTTCCAGGCATTCTTCTTTTACCCACATTGACATGGTCCTGTGCAGCCTGCTGTGGGTGACCCTGCTTCGGCAGGGGGTTGGGCTGGGTCACCCACAGAGGGCCCTTCCAACCCCGAACAGTCTGTGATTCTGTGATTCTTTTCCTCTGCTCCGTACACTGGCAGTCATACACCCACCCCTTCATCCCCTGTCTCCCTCCTGGTCCTTGCCAGCCCCACGGTCATCCCACGAGCTGCCTCTCCTTCAAGCCCTCGACTTGACCTGCTTGGCTTCATGCCGCCATGCTTCAAGCCCCTCCACTGCTGCTCCCCGCTGACGCCCACCGGCCCCTGCCATGTGGCCACCCCACCGTCACCCCACTGGCTCCGCTCTCCCCGCTGCTGCCTGGGCTGTCCCACTCCCTGGCCGAGCACAGCCCCGTGCCAAGCACAGCCCCGTGCCTGCCTTCACGCTTGGGCGGTGACGGTTTAGCTAAGTGCGATTTCCGAGAATGAGGAGTGTGATTTTGAACGTCTCATTGAAACGCAGGGCAAATCCTTCATCCCTGAAGGGAGATGCGTTAAACGCTGCTTCTGAATTAATCTGCGGAGCGTGAATCTCCCTCGCCGCAGTGAGGAGAGGCACCGTGGCGTCCTCCTTTGTCTCCGTGTTCATGGCAGACTCCTGGTTTATTTCTGCCACTGCTGCTCTTTGGGGCTCTGCCTCCCGGTCCTGTCTGTGACAAACGAGACATCAGCTTCCTTCAGGGTGTGGGTATTCCTGGTAATATATTTTCCATGTAAATAAATGGGAGTGATTTACCTATCAGTTACATCAACTGAAGTAGAGACTGGGAGCAGCAGAAAAAGGGGTGACCAGATCCTCTGCTGGACTGACCCCCTGCTGCCGTGCTCTGCTCCCCGGGGGCTGCACTTTGGGCACAGCCATGGTCTGCTGTGCTAAGCATCAGAGCTGCCTTCCTCCAGATTTGTAGCAGCGTCGCTGGAAGTGGAATCTATCCCCCTGACTTCAGGGAGGAGGAGAACCAGCCCAGCACCTGTCCTTGGCTGAAGGGTTTTCCGTGGGTTTCAAGTCCTCCCCTAAATCCCTTTATATTCCCAGTGCAGCCTTTTCCATCGGATATGGTTTCAGACCTTCAGATGAAGCACCCAAGTCACAGAGCCCAGCAGGGATGTCTGAAGGTCCTTCAAAAATCTGTCGGCGCAGGTGGCACGTGCCTGCGTGTTCCTTGAAACATAAATGCTCCTGAATATAAAGATTATTTACATTCCCAAACAAAGCTGCCAAACACTTTTAAAATGCGCTAACGGTGCCTCTCTCTTTCCGCTGCGCTTGCTGATAAAGGGCCATAAACAAGCTTGACACATTTATAATAACCTTTCTCCCCTCCCTCTTCCCTGCTCTCTCCTCTTCCTCTCTTGCCTCGCTTGCAGGCTTCATCGGGTAATTCTTTATTCTGCTGCCATTAGCTGGGATATATTGTTTGATAGGGGGAAATAAAATGTCGAATCTCTTTTTATTTTTATTTTTATTTTTATTTTCTTGTTCTAGAGGCAGCTGCTTCAAATGCCAAGAGCGGATGTTTGGTTTTAAAATTTTGTTTCCCCCAGCTTTTTTTTTTTTCTTCTCTGTTCCTTTTCTCCCCTTTTCCTGTGTCTCCCTTCTAAAAGGTCATCTTAAATGATGCAAGGATACATGCTTTTGCAGGTTGTTTTTATCACTTATCAGCCTATTCCAAAGGCCATTTAGTCTTCTAGGCAAAGGTTGTAGCTTTCAGCCTCCACTTCCCATTTACAAAGGAAAAATGGATGCTACATTTCTTGGTATATAAATGAGGCATAAACAAAAATGCTAACCCATCTAAAATAAAAGATCCTTGTAATTTCTTTGTCTCTAGTCTGAAGAGGTCTCAGGTTCACCTTTTTTATGTCACCTGTTCCTCTCAGAGATATTGATGGAAGTGCCACATCTAACGATTCCTTCTCCATCCTGTATTGATGGTGCTGTAGAATGGCCCACTTGCTGGAGATGAAAGGCAGTGGTGAGCGGTCCGGGTACAAACAGTTCCTTTGGGGCTGCTCTTGAGGCTTTTTTGTTCAGTAACCCATGGCCGCAAGAAAGGGTTTGTGCGCGAGGGGCATGGGAGCATGAGGGGCTGCGCCGTGGGGCCCACAGAGTTGAAAGTGTGCATTTCTGGAGCCATCCAGCTGGTCTTGGCTTTGCAATTTTGTACCCATAACAATAAAACACATGCTTGTTTCGCCTTCCCTTGAAGCACTGGCCAGAGGGAGAGAAATGGACATGGCAGACGTGGCCTGGACTTGCTCATCCCCTGGAAGCAAATGAGGCGCCGGTGAGCTGGGCTCAGCCGCTGACACCAGGTTAGCCTTGCTTGGGGACCTTGTGGTCCAGGAAATCTGGCAAAGATGCAGCAACTGTGTAAGAAAACATTACCTCAGGCATGGCTAAGATAAGGTGAAAGTCTCCCTCACCTCTCCCCACTTAGTGTCACTTGTATAGTATGTATTCTGGGGGCAAGGACTGTCTGTGAGTAAGTGTATGGCTCCTGGTACCGCCAGCTTAATAATTGTGGTGTACAGACCTTAGGTGGAGCCACTGTCAGAGCTGGAGTCTTTCAGATCAGAGTTGAGGAAAGGGTTTTTTATGATTGATGCATTAAAATTGTTGCTTTTCCTCTTCACTTGGTGCGTTCTGTTGTATGTACTCTGTAAATTTGCAGAGATACGGTTGTGGATATGGAAATCACACAATGGAATAATTAAACGGCCTAATTGTAAAGTACATTATCTTCACCGTTGCACTCATCAGCTATTCTACCACACCTCATAGAGGAGGGCAGTAATTATGAAAAGCTGACACAAACTTGTACTCAGCAGGTGAATCTATCCAGATTCGGATTTGATGAACTGATCCCACAACTCATTAAGCCCTCAGGGTGGTCTTTGGCCTGGTCAGAGACTGAAGAAATTGGAGGGGGGGACAATGATCCACACAAGATAGATCATGAGGATCTGTACTTGCAGCACAGAGGAAGCTGGGACCGTTTTAGCTTTGGTACTGCCCTGGCCCTCTAAATCTGTTTTATGGGCCTCAGCTCTGCGTCACGTTCAGGCGTTTTCCCCTCTGAGGTCCTGGCTGGAGTTCTGTCAGAACAGGCCTGTGCTAGATATCCTGGGGCTTGCGTCACGACTGGGGGCTGATACTGTCTAAAAAATGAGGAAGGAATGAAGTGTCCTCTCTAATATGACACAAACCCCTCATCACCCAAGCCATTTTCCAGCATATTAATATTCATTTTGCACTAATGTGGGATGAATACATTTCAGTGTTTGGCCAGAGCACATTCGTCATTTTTATGTCATACTCGCAGAATGCATCAGTGTGATATATTGTGTATTTTGCCATAATAGTAGACAATACATCTCGGTATTTCATTTGGACAAGTAGCAAGTATGAGGCAAGGAGACAGCCACTGCTGGACAAGGGGTGAGCCCAGGAAAACAGAAATAAATTAAAACATATTAATCTGGAGTGAAAAGTCATTTCTCCAGTAAATGAAAAGCAGCAGCCTTCAGCTCTTGTTGAGCTGCTCTATTAGGCTGCTTTAGAAACGCTTGGCCAGGAGCTTCTTCTGGACATGCCTTCAAGTGTCATGAGGTTGGCCACGTCGGCCGTGCAGCTGGCAGCGTCCCTGGCGAAAGGCAACACCCGAGAACGATGGTGACTAGGGCAGGCGCGGAGCTGGAAGGTCTGGGCTGGGGATCTGCAGCCAGATGTGTGACGGGAGGTGTGGTCGTGCCTGTCCTCCGAGCACAGCTGTGGGAGGGTGAGGGGCCTCTGTGTGCAGGGACGGAGGGAGCGAGCAGCTTCCAGGAGGATCTGTAGGGTGTCCACAGAGGGGAGGCTGAGGGGTGGGCAAGGAGGGAGAAGGGGCCTCAAAAACGGCCGGTGAAGTCACGGGGACTGAATGGACTTCTCCCTGTCGCTGTATTTGTTGCCATGTTTTGCCCTGGGCGCTGGTGTTTAGTAATTTAGACCAAAGGGATCTAAAGAGTTGCTATAAAGGGTAGTTCAAAAATCAATGGATGTTAGAAAGGGTCAAATGATGCCGTAAAGAGATTAACAACAGCATGGAGAGATATTCCCCTGACTGCAGAGCTGGCCCTGGGAGCTTTATGACAGGGCAAGAAAAGAGCAGAGGCAGCCCAGCACCTCTTTCCCTGCTTGACTTCTCCCCCTCCTGCAAGCTGAGGGCTGCCGGGGGAGAAAGGGGACAGGATGGCTGGGGCCAGCAGCAGGGAACGGCTGTGGAGGTGAGAACGAGAGGAGACAGGCAGGTGGGCCACGCCACTACCTGATGAATTCTTCTTCTAATGCAGACAAACTGCAGCTCCATCGACAGGCCCTGCTAAATCACCCAGGAGGAAGTGACTTACTCAGCAATCAGCCGCAGGTTTATTGCACGAAGGTCAGATTTTACGAGGGTCCCCTGGAAACGCACAGGGGAAACACGACGCGGCTGTGTGTCACTCTCGTGGCATTAGACCTAAAACCAGGGCGGGCAGCGTGCCAGGCAAGGGACAGATCTGGCCGGAGCAGTCTTCCCCCGCATCGCTTTCTCCTCAGACCCATCTGTACAGCCTCCTCACTGAGCTGGGGAATAAAACCAGGAGCACAGCCCAACGGACCCAGGGGCCGAGGAAGAGCTGACATTTGGTGATCAACTGAATGTCCTTGTCTGGAGCCGGAAATCTGCTCTCTGGGGATTTGCTTTTTGCTTCTTTTTCGACCATTCTTTGGTTCCGTGGCATATTCTCAGCACTGACAACAGTCCCATGTAGGAACTCGTTGAATTAAATAGCTCTGCTCTCTCCTGTCTCTCTGTCTGTGGGGACAGGCAGAATGAAGCATTGGCATTTTTTACTTCGAAAGCACTCTCGATGCGCTTGGATCTGCTGAGGATGCGTGGAGGGGCCACTGCTTCATGTCTGCAGTTGGCTGGGCTCAGGGAAGGGGCCTGAAGGAAGCGAAGAGCTACACCGCACCATGTTCAGCAAGGATTGCCTGGGAAAGCTCAGCCTGACCCTTCTGGGAAGCTTTTCCCCTTGGAGAGAAGCCAGAGGCAGCTTCCCCATGGCCCAGCTGATGCATGGGGACCCTGGGCAGGAACAAGTGACCAGTGAGGGATCTTGCTTCAAAGCGTGTGCAGTCATTATAGGCACAGCTCCCTGAGCCTTGCCGTGGTGACAGTCAGTGGCAGGATAAAACCGAGGCAAGCAACAACAGTGTTGTTTTCCTGGCATCTCACGGTACATCGTAGCATTGCAGGAAATTAGAAATCACACCCCGAGGTACTTGATGATTCCTGGATGAAGGGTTCTTTCTCCTGGGTGCTGCAGATGGCTGGCCTGACTGGAGCCCAGCCGGGTGGGGGCTCTGTGGCAGGCACCCTTGGTATCTGGTGGGACGAGGTGGGAAGAACATGGGAAAAGTGGGGTTGCTTTTGGTGCTGCACTTAAGTGAATCAATGTGCGAATCACTGTGTCTGGAAGAGATGTGTTGAAGAGCCAGCAGACTGATGTACCACATTAGCAAGCCTGAAAGGAAAAGAAAGAGATAGCTAACCCTTGTGAAAAGATGACCTTGATCCACTGCCCTTTGAAGCCATGAAGGCATCTGCTTACTGGAAGAGACAGCTGCCATGTTATGTGGGAGCATTTGAGTCAACGTGTGCTAAGGGGACTGCACATGCTGAGCTCTTTCGGCTGCCGTGTTTGGATGTCTTTCGGCCAGTGTCAGCTCAAAGACCCCTTTCCCCCAGGAAGAACCTGGGAACCTTGCACAGAGGGACGTTTTTCTCTCCCTCTTCCTTGCTGAATGTAGCAGAGACGCTGGTGGCCATCAGGATGCCTGGTCCCTCCCAGGGGAGCGCTGTCCCTGCTGGGGACACAGCAGGGAATCTGCATTGCTGTTGCTGGACCCTGGGGCAGAGCCGCCAGGAGCCCTGGGCAGGGCTTCCGGACCCTGGTGTGGACCAGCAGCTTGACCTTGGGTCAGTCTCCAAGCAAAGCAGCATTTTACTGACAGATTGAACTTCTGCATGTGCTGGCTTTGCTTTTTGCCGTATCTCTTCCCTCTCTCGCTCTGCTCCTTGTTACCACTGTGTTGTTTTACCTCGCTCCCTCTCTCTGCATTTCTGCTTTTTCTATAGCTTTGCTCCTGATTCTACTCCCCTCCCGATTTTTTTCCTTCTTTCATGTCCTGCTGGCCCCGACCTCACTCACCTCATGGCCAGCCGTGCTGGGGCTAGCTCCCGGCCTGGCCCTCTTTAAGACTTTGTTTTCTTACCTTGCACCCAAGTGACAGCAGATGAGAGAGTAGGGTGCTGCCACGAGATTTCTGTGCTTGCTTCCATCAGTGCTTCCTGCAGAGCCTGAGCGATTATTATCTCTGTAAACGACTGAAAGAAGTATAGTGATAAAAGGATTAAACTAGACATGTTTTATTTTATTTATTTATCTCTTGCCACTCCTTCTCCCATCCCCCTTAACAAGTGGTGGAGCATATTGTGCTGCAGCTGCTGCAGCTGTTCCAGGGAGGAGCGGTGACACGGGGACCAAGGGGACAGTGCAGAGTGGTCCGGGAGCAGGCAGAGAGCACAGATGGGTGCTTGGGCAGGGGGTGCAAGGGGCTAAAGCAGGAGAGTGACGGACCCCACTGTGGCTGGGGATGCTTGCTCTCTTTTTCCTTGGCAACGGTCTCCTGTGAGTCCCTCTTTTCAAGACAGCGGTAGAGAGCCCACAGAAATGAGGTCACGGAGCTGAACCCGGAGCTGCTCAGAGCCAGTGTTTCGGTGGGTTATGGAGTGTCTCTGGACAGGAACTGGAAGAAAACCAACAAATTGCTGTTTGCCTGGGGCCCCCAAGGCATGCTGCAGTGGCACAGCACTGCTCCCATGAGCAGCTCTCGCCAAGCAGTTCCTGCAGCAGATCCTTGCAGATGCTTCTGGAAGCAGGCTATTCCCAGCTGAAGTATATTTCAGGTCTCTGTGTGTGTCTGCTAAATAGGCTACAGCCCACAGACTCGCACAGACAACCTAGTCCTGTCTGGGAACTTGCAGAGCCCTGCCTGCATCTGTGTCCTCCTGTATTTCCCTTATAAGGGCTGCCACGGCAGGGAGCCAGGGTGGCAGCAGAGTTGGTTGGGACTTACACCAAGACAGAGGCTCCGAATTATACAAAGCAATTCACTCTGAATATTTAGGTTTTGATGTTGCACCCCCCTCCCAGCTCCCTGGCATGGAGGGAGCAGTACATGATTTCAAGCTCTTCCTGGATTGAGCCCTAGAGGAACAAAAGCTGGAGATGTTTTTCCTGGCGAGGGCTCCTCTCTAAAGGTCATTTGTACCAAGGTTGTATCTGTTCTAGTAAATATATTGAGCCAGGACCCAGTCTCTGGCCCTGAGGGGCTGTGATGTGGTCTAGTTTGTGCTGACAGAGCTAAACATTGGCCTCTCCCATGCAGTTCACCGGTGACAGTCCCTGGCTCATGCCATCCCCTGAACTGTGTCCAGGATCGTCTGGGAGAGTGCTGGCTAGTGCGGGCCAGGGAGCCTGTGAACAGTTAAATGGCTTGGATGACCATGACACAGTGCCTGAAGCCTGCACCCTGGCCCTGTTTTAATTACCAGTATAGATCTCTCCTGAGATGCTTCTGCAGAGTAGAAGAGGTTTCAGAGACCCACCGGTTGGAGCCAGGCACGGGGGCTTTCTCCGGAGTGCTGCTCACCAGCAGCTCAGGGTCATCACGGCAGGGAGGAGGAGCAAGGGTGAGGGTGGAAGGGAGTGGAGGAGTTTGGATGGAGAGGGAAGAGTGATTTGTGTCAGGCTGGGAAGGCTCAGCAAGCAGGACTGGGGGCAGGAGGACCCTCGGTCTTTTCCCTGCAGTCTCTGTGCTGGCGTGATTGTGCTGCCGCTGCCTGTATCAATGGGAAGAACTTGGCACCCTCCGTCTCGCTGAGTGCTGCGTGGAGACACATCAGCTGCTGTGTTTGTATGACTAAAGAGACCCAGGAGCACAATCATTTAGGAAGTGAAACCAAACGATGGCAGCCTTTGGGCCAATACCTTCAGCAGACCTGGGCATACTGGAGCTCTTCAGGCAGGTGGAGGAGCCGCTAAAACTGTCATAAAATGATTGCATGTTCCCCTGGACCCCTGGGGCCACGAACTAACCCTAAAGGGGCAACAGATGCGCTGTGATATTCCCAAAGGAGTTCCCATCCCTGGGGTGGCATTGCAGATATTTGCCTGGTAGGTGTCTGGTGGCAGCAGCACCCCTTTATTAAATCCTGCTATTTGTTCTGCCATATGCTACGGCTGCCAAGCAGCTGATGCTTGCTGGGCTGTTTGTGCTCTGGGACTTCAGGGCCCATCACTAAGCCTAGAGACATCTCTTTGGGTTCATGGCCAGCAAAAGAGGCTGTAGGTGTGACGTGACCCACCGTCACCTCCGTGAGGCAGCCCAGGGGCTCAAGGCCAGTGTAAGTGTGCTGCCTTTACAGGCTAAGGCCAGACCCATAGGTCTAAGCAGAAGCAACAATTTTGTCTTTTCAAGTAAAGCATTTCGGAGATGAAGCTACATCAGAAGGGTCCTTCGTGGACTCCCGTCCATCCCTGGAGAACATGAGCCAGGTGAGATGGCCAGCCATCACTGGAAGGTCACCTGAGGGATGGACACCTTCTCACAGCCTGACACCACCCCGCCTAAAGTCAGAGTAATTCCCCCAGGCTGGCTCTTGCTTTGGTGGCTTGTCTCCACAAATCCCTGCTGGCATTTGCTTTTCCCTATCTCTCTCTGCTCCACCATTTCTATCTTCCCTTCCACCAGTGCCCACGATGAGCAGAGCAGTCCAGCATGGCCCAGTTTAATATTCCACAGATCCTCCCAGGCTGAGAAATGAGAACAAGAGGGGGAAGGAGGGAGTGGGAGCCTGGTGCATGGGGGGGATAGAAAGCCCTGAGCCTGTATTCAGAGCGGCAGAGATAACAATAAGCGAGAATAATAGTCTAACAAGTCGGAAATGTCACACGCGATCTGATGCCATTAACACAACATGGATCTGAAATATCACATAATTAGTTTTGTGCCTGTTGTTCTGATTTGGAGAGAAAAAATATTAAAGGGAAGAGATTTGGGGGGGCAGAGAGAGGAGTGCCAGCAAAGTGAACTCATAAAAGGGCGAAGCCTACAGCGTCTAATGTTTTTGGAATAGTATAATAAAGCTCTATCTCCTTACCCGTGTTTGAGGCAGAGATTTTTATCTGGCAGTATGGGATAAAAAGAAATGAGAACGTGAAAAGGGTAGATAAAATTGCGATTGATCTCTCTAGGACTGCCTTGCCTCCTTTCAGGGAAGCTTGTGGGCCTCGTGAATTGCTCCACCGCTGAGACACATGATCCCCACCCTTTCCCATGCCACCTCGCTAAGAGATGAAAAAGCCCGATGTTTTCAAGGCTATTTTCCCCCATCTCTTTGTAACCTGGTGCACAATACCTGTGTTTGAAGGCTGTGAAATGACTCAGAAGCGGTTTGTCCCCCGAGAGAGAGCCTAATGCATGGGTGTTCTGGGGACCCCCAGTGCTGCCGAGGCGTGCAAGTCCCCGTGCCTTCGAACGGGCTGCTCTGAGCGTTCGGCCTCCCAGGCCAGTGTGCGCCGGCAGCTGCGGAGCGCAAAGATCCAGCCTCTGCCTGCGGAGCCTGCTTCTCGCTGCTGGCGTTCGGTGGCTCTCTCGGGGACACGGGTACTATCGGCAGACACAGAAGTGCCCAGATCTCGGTGGGATGGGCGCTCTCTGGGGACGGGTGTACAAGGATCGGAACAGGACTCTCAAAGGTGTTAGGAAATGAGAAAGCTGCGAGTATAATGTGGAACAAACACTGTCAGTCCTTTCCTACCCTGCAGCCCTTTGGGGTGCGAGCAACCTGGCGTCCGTGCAAAACCCTCGTGAGGCTCTGTGGTTGTGTCAGTTGTACCCCTGACTGCATCTGGTGGGGGGTTAGGAGCAACTTTAAACTGAGAGCAAAGCCTTCGGGCTGGCTGGGACAGCCCCACAGCCTCGCCGAGCTCGGGCACGCCTCATGTTCTGGCAGGAGTTGCTCCTTTCTGCAAGGCATCTGGAGCACACTGAATGAGATGGGAGCACTTCAAACGGGGGTATCGCGTGCTAACCCACCCCTCCGTCCTGGAGGAACTTAACATCTTCGCAGTCGACAAGGTCATGACATGGATGGGAAGGATTTCTTATGCATGCTTCATTTGAAGTGTTCCCCTTTCCACACGCTTTTGCCCTTTCCCTCTCCCTCTGGTGAGAAAGCTGGAGCTGCTTAGACTGAACCACGCGTGGATTTCGTTATCCCCTCCGGCAGAGGAGTCCCCTGCTCCATGCCCTGGCTGTACGGTGGCCTACGTGAGGTCGATGGATGCCTTGGTCCTGCTCATGTTGGCAGGCATGAATCCCTCATCGGTGCTCTTCCAGGCAATGTTAGCAGAGAGACCGAAGGACTGCATGGTGCACGGAGCTAGGAGCTGGGTTTGGCAGCTCATTCCAGGGACCGTTTTCAGAGGGGAGGTGGGAAGGCCATTTGCTCCCTGCCAGTGCAGAGCAGCTTCGCACCCAACCTGGCCCACGTTGCCCCTTTCCCTGGTCTCTTCCAGGCTGGGTGGATGGAGAGTGGAGGAGATGCGCTAACCACAGATTTGAATTTAAATGCGTAATGAAGCTTTCTGTCATTTTTTTTATGTGCCAACTGCTGATCACTTCTGAACACATTCTGGGAAAGAGGTGCTTTAAAACAAAAGCAGCACTCCTGTGCCAAAGGCATGGATCGCTGTGTCCAACTCCTGTCTCTGGAGGATGCCTGTAGGATTGGGATTCAATTAATTCGGTCCCGGCGGATTCATCGCTTTGCCCGCTACCGGCCGGGTACTGACAGCCAGTGCGACAGGAGCGTTGATCTATTGCTGGCAGCTCTGGCCAGCCATGACAGGAGGCTGATGTCACCGTAAGGCTGCCACCTCCGGAGCGAGCTGAAGGCTGCCACGCACGGAGCGGGGGATTTGCAGGGGGCTGAAATGCAGCTGCCTCTTGGGTGGAGCACGGCAGCTGCTGAACAGAGCTCTGCTCCCTGCATTTGCATGGGAAGTGGAAAGTATTTCTGCATTTTGTTAACACTGAACAGAAGTGATAAATATTAGGACTGGGGAAGCAGTGAGTTTTCGTTTTGACAAGAAAGTCTGCAGCTTCAGTTTTTCCCTTGACTCTGAAACGAATGTTAAAAATTCTGATGAAGCATATGTTCTTCCAAAATTAAACATATCATTTCTATTTGAGCCTTTGCAGCTTGCTAGTATTTTTAAAACACAAAAACAATGATTTTGTTTGGAAAAATCGTTTTGAACAAGGCGTTTTCGACTTATCAAAGTGCTTTGTTTCATTTTTTAAAATTGCAAGGCTATTGAACAGTCTGCGTGACATTAGTATTTTCTGAAACGTGTTGATTTAAATGAAAATTGATTATTTTTTTTTTGGTGGAGAGCAATGCTTTGATGAAAACCTTCTGATGTGCTGCAGTAAGATGGGCACGGTCTGTATCGTATATTGGCCTCCATCCAGAGAGCGAGGCACCTGTTTCTGCAGGCAGTACAGGGAAGCCTGCATGAACAATGCTGTCAAAAAAGCCTTACACACGTAACTCCTCTCTGTCGTATGTCAGTGTAAAGAATTAAATTTCCTCTAGGAATTTGCAGGGAATTTTATCAGAATGATGCACAATCACAGAATCACAGAATCACAGAATAGTAGAGGTTGGAAGGGACCTCTGTGGGTCATCTAGTCCAACCCCCCTGCCGAAGCAGGGTCACCTACAGTAGGCTGCACAGGACCTTGTCCAGGCGGG
>Ga0065711_1032807_pt1 | contig 26651 bp, 14 predicted proteins | sample Hoacrofraction12_FD_59098 | JGI IMG/M metagenome (GOLD analysis project Ga0065711, IMG submission 59098) | Hoatzin crop microbial communities from Cojedes, Venezuela - Epithelial fraction 12 v2 (version 2) | ecosystem: Host-associated > Birds > Digestive system > Esophagus > Crop | place... | reverse complement strand
AAAAAAAAAAAAAAAAAACTTCAGCAGAGAATGAGGTTTGGGGTTTCGTTTTTTTTGGTGGGTTTTTTTTGTTGGGGTTTTTTTTTTTTTTTTCCTTCTTTCTGTCGTGGGAGGGGGCATGAGGCAAAAGTCCAGGTTCTGAAGTACACAACAGCAAACTTCCAACATGAAGAGATTGTCGAGGGGAGAGACATTGGTGTGTTGTATTGCTCCGCTTTCCCTCCTCCCCCCACCTAGTCCCCTGCCCCGGACACCCTGCAGAGTGAGAATACAATGAAACTGGTTTGTATTTATAGATATTTTACAAGGTTAAATAAGAACAACAATAATAATAATAAAAAATTGAACACTAAAATGAACAGGTTGGTTGGTTTGTTGGTTGCGGGGTTTTTTTTCCTCTTTTTAATTTTCTTTCCAAATGTGACCAGTGTTGCTGAGCAAGACTCAAATTACTGGTGACTTTTCCTGTGCAGCTGGCTGCTTGGTACCGGTTCAGGTGGAGTTGGAGGCTGATGCTGTAGCTACACTATTGGTCTGAACTCGTTCTCCTGCGTTAACATCTGCAAACAACAGGTGAGAGGAAGGGAAGAGAGAAGAACAACCAGTATTACCTCCAAAATACAGACACATTGGGAACAACAGCTACGACATTCTCGACGCGGGGAAACCCGCGACCCCCGCCGAGGCCCGGGTCGGACGCTCTCCCGACTTCAGCGGGTGCCGAGAGCGGTTCGTCCCGGGGCGGGGGTGGGAGGCCGGTCTTTCAGCAGGACACAGGCAGCCTCACGGCTGAGGGCTGGAGGCCTGCACGCCAACGCCCAGCTGGGCTCCAGCGGATTTCGCAGGCCGGAACCCAGCCCGCGCAGCAGTAAGCCTCCCGCCCACCTTACGTCCCAGTAACTCTCATGGCAAGGCAAGGCTCGCCGGCACCGCCAAAGCCAAGGCACCAAGTGTCTGTGGCCATCAGAAGGTTCCACGCTGGTGCTGCAGTTTCACACTGCCAGGCCCTCTCGTAAGGGCTGGCCATGGTGCGAAGGAGCGCCGGCAGTGAACAGGAGGGGCCCGCCTCCCCGGCAGACACAGCTCAGGTGTCGCCGTGTCACCCAGGCGCTGGCTGCCTCAGAAAACGTCTTCCAAGCCTTCTGCTTTACTCCCTGATGCTCAGCCCAAGTTAGACCTGCCACCGCCTGGACTGCTGAAGCAGATGAACAGCAAGGCCTGAAGCCAGTAACGAGGTTTACGCAAGCGTGTGACATCGCTAGAGGATCAGGTCTGTGTTGCAAACAGCCTCCAACACCTTCTCTGCTCTGGGAGGGACAGCGCTCCGCAGAGAGACAGCTGATGGTGTCAAAGTGCATTCCAAGAAAACACAGGGCTTGCAAAGCGATGCCAAAAGGAAATTCACTGTAATTGTGTTTTCATATGCCACATGCAGCAGGTATTTTCTCTAAAAAAAAATTGTTCTTAGAAGAGGTGATAGGGAAAAAAAATGTGCAGACTTGAGCTGCAACCATCCTACGTGGCATCTAATTAGCACAGTCACAACAAGATAAGTGGATGAACAGTTAAACACATAAAAAACTCCACATAATAAATATGGGATGGGAAAAACATATTAAGTGAGGTTTTCTACAAAAGACTGTCATGCCTTTCTCCCACTTCATTTAAGTAAGGTGAACTGCAAAGCTATCAATACTGCAACAGAAAAAAACCCTCAGTACAGAAGAGGGCAGACTGGGCAAACCGTGCATTCAAAAAGACACAGGGAAAAGGGCTCATAAAAAGAACGAACACATTTACTGACCTCAGACTGAAGGACAGCAGGACTAGCACAAACCACAGGCACAACAAAAGACAACCAGCGGGCGGTGGAGGTGCAGGAATGCTCCTCCAGCCCAGACGAGCTCGCGGGGCCACGCAGCTGGGCCACGCTCTACAGCCCCTGGCCAGCGCAGCCCCTCTGCTCCCCTGCAGCGCTGACCTGACCACAGCTGGAAGAGCAGCCACGACCAGAGGCAACGACATGAATGGGAGGCTAGAGACGGGCAGCGCTGGCCGAGTGACAAATGAAGTAACACACACAGACACAGGCAACAAAACTGGGAAATCAAGCACAGAGCAGCACCCAGGAATACAAGGGGCAAGTGGGAAGAGATGATGATGCCTACTGGAAAAGGAAATGCTGCGGGGAGCACGTGGGAAGGAAGGGAAATCCTCCCGTGGGCACAGCACGCCAGACCACTGCTCTGAGAGTTTCCCGCTCCTTTCCCCCCCGCTCCAAACTAACTGCAACCCCTCCCTCCCAAAGGAATGACCACCACAATAAAAAAAAGCTCAGGCAGCTAAAGCGCCAGGGCAGCATGACGACAGTGGCAATGTTCTCTGCAAAGCTAGCCTTGCACACGAGAGACATCTTCCTCTGTGGAGAATTACCCTGAATTCCCAAACCCCACATGCAGGCACACCAACAATGACCACGGCAACCAAAAGCGACCCAGCCAGACAGCTAAGAGTTTCCACACTCTGAACTTTCACTGTGCCTGTTCCAGATTAATTTTCAGGTATGGATAACTCCAGTTAACGCAACATCTGCCACGCCTGATGCAAGCTCTCCAGCTGGAGTCTGTACTGTTGGCAGAGGATTTCTCTGTACGTGCACAAAGAGTGCTCGTGTTTCATTTGCTGAACTGAAACTTGCCTTTTGATCTCATGTTCCTGAAGATAGAAGAGGCTGAAATTGTTCTCATTACACTGCTACTGAGCAGAGATAGAGAAAAAAGAGGAAGGAATGAAGCTACTTCATGTAACATATGCAACACATGCTCCTTTTTTATCATCACTCTAATGGGGGAGTTCCTGAGAAATATATAAGCCACATGTGAAAAATGAAATAAACCAGGTGGTGCAGCCCAAGATCATTTATGTGGGGCTTTATACAATATACAGCAGTCCACCCAGGCTGCGACAGAGTGCAGAGCCTGCTCAAGGCTGTACTGGCTCCAAACCTCCCAGAAAATACAGTATTTTGACATTTCAGCTTGTTCTTCTACTCTGCATCAACAGGACATTTGGGAAGCAATGAGGCGCTTCTTCCAGCATCTCTTTGCTGAAGTGCCAGAAAAAGAGCACAACTGGCGTATGAGGGTCTTCGGACATTCACTTGTCCTCGCCAGGAGGAATCTGTATCTGGGCATAGCAGAAGACAATCTAGGCCTTCACCAATGTTGCTAAAACATCTGCTTTGCGAAGCAGTGGCCTGTGCCTCCACGGCAGCCCTGCTGGGGAGCAAAGCTAGGAGCTGACACGCAGGTTACTACGCACCTCACACCTCTGCCTCTGTGGGCAAAGAAACCACACTGGGGCTTAAATGTCAGCCACTTCCAAGTCTTCTTCCAAACAGAGGGCAAAGTAGCCCTCCAATTCAGCTTTTCCCTCTGAGGAATGCCTCAGGTTTCTTGGACAGTACGTGGCACTCCTTAGAAACCTCCCGGAAAGGGAGTTCAGAGCAAGCCAGGCCAGCTCAGTCGGAGAAAGCCCATTAGCACTAATGACAGCCTTAGCTGGTTGGATTTGTAATGCTGACAGACCGTGCCGCTCATCTGCAAAAGATACAGACACAAAACCACCACCAGCCTGGGAGTCCTCACAGGGCAGCTGAGGAGACAAGTGGCAGGAGCAGACGAGCCTGGCTTTCCTATCATACCTGCCTAGGGATGTAGAAGTCCAGGGCTCAGAGCAAAACTGGTGAGCCTGAAATGTGTAAGTTTTACTCCTCTAACTGCCACGGATTTATCCCTGCGCTGAGCTTGCAGAAGCCTGAGCAAATGGCTTGCCCCTCCTCTCCTCGTTAAAGGATTTGCAGTTTTCCAAAATTCCTTCAATGGGAATACTGTAAATGCACTAATTCATCTCACTGTGGTCTTTTTCAGCCGCCACAGACTGGCAGGTAACACCAGCTCTGATCTGTTTTGTTGCTGAAAGTTCAGGCACACCATCGCATTCGGGATTACACGGGATCAACACAGCAGGATGCCTGAGACGATGCCCCTGGCATCCCTGCCCGCACAGCCTCCTGCAGAGGGGAATCACGCCCTGCCCAGCTGAACGTCGGCGGACAGACAGGTAACTGCTGCTGCTGGCTCCTCCAGGCACAACACCACGTAGTCACACGAGCAGCCACGTGTTTGGCTTGGTGTGCGCTCCCCTCTCAGACGCTGCGGCTGCACAGCTATGAAACCAGCCTCTCCCTCCTCCAGCTAGATCAAGTCAGCATCCACACAAGTAAAGCTGCACTGGCATTTTTACTCCACGGCCAGCACAATTCACAGAAAGCAAGCACACCATTTCAAGCAGGGGCCAGTAACTCCCATCTTCCTCTCCCCCGACTTTGCTTTAGACATGCCAGTAATGCCACAGCGCACTGCTCACAAACATTCAGGTGAATTTACTGACACCAGTGCAGCAAGCCAGGTTCCGTTAGTACAGCGAGTCCAGCTTTATGCCTCAAGAGAAGAGGAAGCTTACAACAAACACATTTTTCTAACACTCAAATATGACCTACAGCAATTCCCCTGCATTTAAGATCACAATCCCAGGATTACTGTTGCATTGGGCTGTTGAAATCACCACTGTGAATCTAACAGTTAACAAAAATTACTCGTTTTGGACAACTTCTGAAAATGCAGATGTGCGTCGCATTGGTTAGCGCACAAGGGCTAGCACTGCCGGCTTGATGAAGCATGCCCTGCTGATGCGGTAGGTTGGAAAGCCAGCCTTTCCACCTCTTCCCACCACACCGCTGTTAAGTCTCCTGGCAAACACCACTTTGCTAGGCTTCATACAAAAAAATCTCACTTTTTGAGTTATTCTCTAATTATGACCCTGCCTTGGCGCACAATAAAAAGCAGTGCTTTCCACCTTATTAAAAAGCTGAGATTCAGACACGGCTGCCTACCAACGTGACAGCTGTGAAAATGGAGTGACTGTCTGCAAGCAGGTAACAACAGCGCAGGTGGATGATCTACAGGGATGCACTAGCACCCTGCATTTCCATGTTAGGTGCACCTATGCCTCAAGCTCACAGAGTAGGCAACTACGCTGGACATAACAACGGACAACTGAACCTCAGTACCAGTTCTGCTTGCGAGAGGGAGACGAGTTACACGCTAATGATGCGGATCACTGTTACGTGTAACTTGCTTTGCCTGGAGAGCTGCATTTTGTAGCATCATCACCACTCAAAAAAGTAGTTTCTGGACTTGTACTTGTCACCTGAGCAAACATTTTTGCTGCCTATCGGGATGTCCTGACTAGGTGGGAGAGCTGCCTCCGTGCTGCTTTAGCAGTCACTGAAGAATTAGAAATTTACTGCTCTGGGATGTGCAGGGGGTATAGGGGAAGCAGGGATCCCTTCTATGAAAATCTATTGCTAAGTGCAGCGTCCGCCTGCAAAGCACAACAGACTGACATAACCTCACACAGGACCTAATCCTAAAAATCACAGCTGTGATGAAATTCCCACTGCCTGGTGTGAGAATTCCATGTGAGTAAGAAACTACAAACCAGCTGTGCTGCAGAAAGCCAAAGCTGTGTGCTGCCCGACACTGAACTTCATTTCACAATTTCGTTCCAAGCTGCAAGGATATTTTTCTGGTTTTTGAACTATGAATAAGAGGTCCTACCCCAACTCAGAGCAGTGCCTGCAAACAGGAGGTTTAAAAATGTTGACATCAGTGAGGTGGGGTTGGTTTTGTTTTTTCTTTTAGTATACTTCACATTTAGGACACATTCAGGACTCAGTCTAATGCATTTTCCCCCCACATGAACCCTTGAAAAGTGCTGGATGACAACTTCTTAACCCCATTACCTCCTCAAGACTCGTACCTTGGCAAAGAGAACTCCTTAAAAGCCATGAAAGCGACATTACATGAAACAGTGTTTTTCAGAAGGACTTAAAATAATTTTCCATGTTTGTATTTTGTAGTTTTTCAATCACTTTTACTTCTTTATCTGCTTTTTTTCTCACTCGTTGTTGAGCAACAGATGCACACAAAAGGGAAACAGAGAACATGACTATTTGCAAAATACTGCCAAGTGTATGAAACAAACATACCGAATTTGAAAATAGCAATTTCGCTTTCTCCTAAATTCAGAGCACGTAAACTGTACAGGCTTGTAGCTTCTTTCTGCTGCTATTACACTTTCAGAGAGAAGCCTCCTCTTTCAAACCTGGGTGCATCTGTCTGTCCTGGAGTACGAAAATGCTTTCTATTCTGTACAGCGCTGGCTGGGCCAAGCGCATCAGGTATCAGGTAACTGTCCGGCACATCAACCTGCGAACGCTTTCCTGCCCGTTTCACGAACACCTTTTTAATGAGGCCTTCTCCTTATCAGCTATCTGACACTGAGTAACCGCCCTGCACCTCACAGCCCTTGTCAAATGGGGCTGACGTGCACGCAGGATACGCACGGAAGCACACCCCAGTTTGCAGCCTGCCTGCGGCTGCCCGAGCCCCGAGACAGCCGGCTGCCGGGCTGACTCAGGGCTGACTCAGAGGAAGAGTGCCACGTACTGCATCACCTCTGCCTCGTCCTGCAGCACCTGGGATTTTCTCCAGGAGTCTCCCAACTGACGTTACCCAGCTTTTAAGCTTTCACTGGAAACAGAATGCAATACGGAGTGGCTACAAGACAACAGTGAGCTTTTAAAAGGTTTCTGACAGAAACTTGAGAGAGTGTGAGAGAGGCAAAAAAGAAATTTACTCGGTGCTGGCCGAAACCCAAAAGCATTTGCCTCGTACCCAAAGATGACACAAGTGAACTCAGTCAGAAGCAATGGCAACTACTCAGATGAGGCAGTGAGCAGACTGACTGAACTCCCTAGCCAGATTTTTAAGTGCTATTGCCTTGGGGGAAAAATCCTCTCCATCCATGCTCCATGGAGGCCACGTGTACCGAAGCTAGCCATTTCTCCTCTTCCTGGGCACCACAAACCCATGCTCAAGTCAGTATTAATGTCAGACTGTCCGAGATCTCAGAAATTCAGTGCAAACCAATCCACATGGATTGCTAAAAAGCAGGGGAAGTAATGATTTTTTTAATATTGGAAGTCTGAGCAAGAGGGGCCAACAAACTAACCAGTCGAACATGGAGTCCTGAGTTCGCATTTGGGTTGGTGACCACAGCTAGCACCCAAATGACCACCTACCAAGAGCAAGTTTCAAGTGATGTTGGAACCAACCCTTTGTCCCCATTCACCCCAAGGGCCGAGGAGGCTCGTGGACCACAGCAGAGGGAAGGTGCCTGGGCAGGGGAGCGAGGGTCAGGAGGGAGGCAGGCAGGCAGGCGCACGTTCTCACCTGAGGCCGCTGTAGCATTTGTAGGGGTTGAAGCAGCTGCTTGGTTCCGGGCATGAGCAGGGATGAGGATCGAAGCCAGAGATGGGTTACTTGACAGTTCTGGAGGGGAGGTGGAACAGACAGAGTTAGCTCATCATCCACAAAGAGCCCTGCATGCAGGCTCAGTTCTACGGGTTCACCCCCTGTAACAGCAACCTGGGGTGAAACACATGCCCTTACAGCCAAAGGTCATGTTACATTTTCTTCTTCGCCGACCAGCGAGAGGAAATCACAGCCATACTTGGCAAGGCAGTCTGCAGAGCAAGACTGTCAAAACTACAAGTAGTGGTGCAAAGAAAATGTTTCCTAGAGAAAGACAGCGGCCTGGGAGTCAGAAAGAACCAGCCAAGCCTGTTCCTTATTAGTGGCTGTTTCCTTCTGAGCAGGGGAGTGATTCCCTTCACAAACCCACTTGCCATCAGTCTCAAGGACAAGGCCGATAACAGTGGTGCTGCTTTGGGCACTGGGTCAGCAAGCAAGCAGCTGCCACAGTTGCTCCAAGAGCTTCAGGGATTCAGTTCTTTGGCTCACTCAAGCATCACTTTCCCAAGGACCCAGGAACTCAAGACCAATCTCTCACAGCAGTCTCCTTGAGCGAGGCCAGGAAGAGGTGGTATCTCCTTTAAAAGCACAGGGAAAGGCAAAGGGAATTGGTCTGCTGGGCAATTTAAATGGACAACAAAATGATGCAACTATTCTTCTGAAGACATTAACCAAGGAAAAAAAAGTCATGTCTTTTAGGCTCCAAATCTAATGTAGCTTCAACATGTATCAGAATGAGAAATAGGTTTCTTACAGCCACAACTGTGGGAGGATTAAGGGCAACACATTGCCAACAAATGACAATCTTCTGGCATGGTTTCAAGAGAACCTAGTGCCTCACAGAAGGTGGGACTGAGCTGAGACAAGACAGGTCCTGTTTGTTTCAGAAACAGGAGTGACTGGCTGTCTCTTGAGAAAGCAACATCCGGTGAGAAGGATGTGAACAGTCACCTCACGGAAGGAGACTGATGACTTTTGGAGCTCCAGGAGATCATCTGGAGGAGAAATGAGAATAGACAGCTTTTTACACAAGACCTCCAGATAGCAAGGGCTGTACAGAGACCAGTCCAAATCACGCCATGGGTTCAGTAAGGTGGTTTTGTACACAGTCTTAAATTATTTGGGCTCATTTTTAAGAGCCTGTGATTTTTTTTTAATGCAAGCTTTAAACTTGGGGCCTAAAGGGACGAAGTCTAAAGTCTACCTGCCCATCCCCCACCCCTCCCCCTTAAGTTACATTAAGTTTCTCTACTTCTGGGAGGACAAGATGCAGAAGACTCTCAGCTGCTTACAAGCCTCTTACTACTACAAATTTTGAGACTGCCTTTCAGCATTTATGAACACAAGCTCAAGTCCAGAACCAAACCGAAGTTGTTACATTACTGCAACCCATTCCATCTATCCTGTAATATTCCATTCAGGTCTAAGCAGACCTAGCTTGTCCTTCTAGAAAGCCTAAATACTTACAGCATTTGTACAAATATTAATCCTCAAATTCATGTGGGAATAACTCAGAATTAATATATTCATAATATAATTCAGAACTCGTAATTCTCCATTTTAAATCGAAAAATAATCTGAAGAACATGAATCCTCAAGTGTCAAAGCTGAACACCAGTGATAAACCTATACTTTAATACTATCTTGGGTATTAGTTGCTCCATGCTAGACAATGTTGCTCCTTTAGTATTTTTTCCAAAGCTGTTTCTCAAATCTGTTATTACTGGGAACGTGCTGTTTACTTTGCTCTTTTGAAAGTTTGTATCATCCCCGCATTATTTTCTGCTCGTCAATGGCAGCGAGACGGGGCTGTGACCCAAACGAAAGCAGAGCTAAAACGTCAAGGAAACCAAATGACCTTTGCTACCTTGCGGTGCCAAGCGGTGCCTCGAGGATGTAGCCATACACTGCCTGCATCGCTGTAGCCAAAGAACCAGCTGATCCGACAGAACAACACCGTTGCAGCAGCTCGTCAACCCCATTCGCATCCCCCCCATATGTTCATCTCATGCTGTCAGAACATCTCCTTCTGCAGCAGCAATTACGGCAAGGTATACTGCATTTTGTTGTTTTTAAGGCAAGTGCAACCATTTGTCTGAAGCTACCTTAAAGAACTTGCATAGAGACTAGAAAAATCATCTTGTTCCCTTCTTCTCAAACCCCACATTATCTTTCTTTGTATGAAGTTTCTTAAATTCAGCATGCTCCAAATGTCTTGACGCTTTGCTTAGTGGAGCGGGTCAATTCAGACAAGAAACAACCAAAGTAAATTGAACTCTTCTGGCTGAAGTTTAACAACAGCTTTGCTTGAGAAGTTGTTTGAATTTTTGTTCTGCCCTATTTCTGCAGCTGAGACGTCAATATGGAGGAAAAAGCTTGACCTGTGGTATCTGCAGCCTACAAAGTACTGAGAACCTCTGTTCCCAGTGATTTCCAATGCAGTATTTGGACAAGCTGCTGAACTGTAGCCTGCTTATCTAAATCAAACTGGCAATTCAAGGTTGGGTTAATTACAACCAATACTGCTGCAAGAAGCTATTGTGATCAAGGCAACCCAGACAGAATTTTCAATGCTATGAAGTGAACAGAGTAGCTATCCCAATTCATTTATGAGATCAACTCCCATTCACATCAGCTGGGAGAATACCTCTGGCTTTCTCCTGATCAAATAATGCCATTTACAGCCAGTTTACATCTGCAATAAGGAGCAGAAGTGAAAATGTCCGGTTTTACTAGAACACCAGATTATCTTCATTCCCCAAACATAGGAAAATGCTTGGATTTGGGAAATGGTGCAGTGCTTTTTTTCAGTATCGCTAGGTTTGATATATCAACACTCTCAGAATCCCCTGGAAAAATTGGTCTTGTATCATGTTTGCTTTGTCACAATAACAAACTTTCCATGTAACTGAAGTTATTACAGCAGTTTCTCCTCAACCTAGAAGAGTACTGGAAGCAGTACAAGCTTCCTCTCTTCCCTCTCTACATGCCCTGAGCAGAAATACTCTGTCTAAAAAAACCTAGATGGCACTCAAGTAGTCACACTAAGGATTTCTGGTCACACTGAAACAGTCTGGTTAGAAATGAAAGCATTTTATATATATTTTTTTATACATATATATATATCTATAAAAAAAATTTTTTTTAAGGGCCAGAAGCCAGGCCCATTTAAAAAAAAAACCAAAAAACCCAAAACACTTGAGGAAAAAAGTTGTTTGTCATCGAGAAGCATAATAACCATTCCTAAGTGCCTGGTCACAGAAGAATTTCACGATCTTTAATGGCCAACGTGGAGCAACAGCAACATTTGTGACCCAGCACAATCACCGACATGTTACAAATAGTTTAAGAAATGGTAGTCATTTCACAGATTGTTTGAAAATTCAGCTTATAGGAGAAAAGATGCTGTCTGTGCATTCTGTCTTGCAGGTCTAACAGCCACTGAACTGCAGCTCTGTGGCTAGTGGAGATACCTCCCTAGTCAAAATAATTTTTTCAAAACCCTATTAGTGTATAACATTTGTTTAAATACTACGAGAAACTTAGAGGCAAGACATTAAGAATGACCAGATGAAGCTCTATTCGACAGATGCACCTATATGCCCCACAGCTACTGCTGGTAGCCAAAGACCATGATCTTTATCTTCTGTATACTCTCACTGCTTTTTTTCTAGACTATCATAGCGGCATCAGTGCCCGCATCAGCAGATTTGGTATGACACTCAGGTTCTTTCTGAAAATCCATCCAATGCATTAATGGTCAGACTTGTGTTATTTCTAACAGTTCTGCCTTTAAGCCTTCTGCAGCTACCTCCTACCTCACAGGTTTCAGACAACGGGATATAGCCAAATGAAACACTTCTTCTAATACTTAATATTGTCTGTTGAAAACAAATGCCATTCAAAACAAAACGATGTCTTTCATTACTTTTTAAATTACCACAGATGACTTAACATGAGTCATCATCTGATTTCCAATGACCTGATCTGTTTCCCAGTTGGGATTTCTGCTCTGGACCAGCCAATCTGACAGGACCTTGCACAATCTGGCTGAGGAACAAGGTGGTCACAGGAGGAGCAAAAGCTTCTCATGTATCTTGAGATCGTAATCAGCATTGCTGCTACGTGAGACTCACTACTGCAAGTTTGTTAATTACAAAGGTCTTAAAGTCTAAGCTATTTATTTATTTATTTTTTAAAACTCCAGTTATTTTTTTGAGTGTGGGTGGCCACCTGCAACAGAGCTTATTTGGAAGTGTTAATGACCAGCCTCTGTCCTGCCTTCTCTTTTTAGATGGTAAAACTGGCACCTGCTGATGACAGAAACCTACTTTTTTGAATCTTCTGGAAATGGCTCCACTGGAACTGATTTATCTTGCCATTCCCCTGAGTTGCTGTACAAGGGGAGAGTACATCAGCTCTCTAGGATGGCAAAAGCAGAACTTTAATATGCTTGAGCATTAGGGTAGCTTACCCAGCAGCTTCCACAATGCCTGGGGGGAAACCAGGGACACATCCCCAATACATACGTTTATTTTTCCCCTAAGGATTTTTAAAAAGACTCACTATAGAGTTTTCTAATCCTTTTAAAATCCTTGTTTTCATGTAGTAGATAGGCCCAACCTTAACATCATTAAGAAACAGTAAGAAATCCAAAAAGAACAGGGATGAAGCTGTATTAAGATACTGGGATCAAAACTATCTTAGCCACTGAAGATGGCCTTAGAGTGTGATGAAAAGACAATTCATGAATACTGTAACAAGGAAGGACCTGTAACATAACTACTAAATTCCTAACAACAGATCCAGGAATCAGCACAGAGGACAGTGACCTGGAAGCACAAGCTATTTCCTTGAACACTTTAAGGTGTTCATACTTCGGAAATGTTTGAGTATATTCAATATATTTACCTTCTGCAAGGCAGCCACCCAAAGCAAGTTACAAGTTTATTCCCAGACAGCTTAAAAATACTACTTTGTACATACACAAAGCTTTTTGCTCCTCCCTGCCCCTTTTTTTTTTGGTTTTTGTTTTATTTAAAAGGGCTCCACATGTTCAAGCAGAGGGCTCTGTTTCACATTTTGGCAGATAGACTTTGTATGCACTAAAGAGTTTAAAAAATTAGACTGATGCTAACTGAGCCAAAAGGTGTTTTAGACTTTCAACAGAAAATGCACACAGATCTATTCTTGCTCAAAGGGTGAGAATTGGCAGCTAATCACTTAAAAAAAGGAGTGCTGCAAAATTAATTACTAGCATATTTGTATGCCATACTTCTCACATTCTCTGTCTTGGCAGACAAAACTGTTCTGGGGGGGGATATCGGTTTTACATTTCTGACTTCTGTGGAAAAAATACATGAATGGTTTTAAAATTTGATACCAGTCTGGCTTCAAATAAAAAAGTTGGCTGTCTGTCATTTTTACAGTTTCTAAATAACGGAGTCAATGTAATGCCAGATGAATTGTACAGCACAGAAAATCTGGACACTAAAGCCTCTGTATTTATCTTGCAGCCAGAACCAAAACAGGCAACACCACCACAAACCTCCCTGCCGAACCTGATACGCATTATTCCTTGCTACAGTGTTTCATGTATGAAGGGGCAGGTTCATATCCAAAACGATAATCCAATCTCCACAGTCCACTGACTGGGATATTGTGCACAAAACCATCAGCTAGGTTGCAGACACTGAACTGCAAATGTAAGCCCTCTTGACGCAATCCAACAGTAACAACCCTCAGTCCCCTGCACTAAATTTGAATCGAAGGCACCAGGCATCGGAAAATCCTGTAACTCATTTCTCCAAGACCCTTTACTCTCTTTTTGAGGTGGACAGCTAGTTATACAACCACTTAATAACCTTAGTTCTGCTCAGAGATTTTATACTGTTGAGGGAGTGACACCTGCATTACAGCAAACACTTCTCCCAGTGCTTGTTCTGAAAGGAGGGATCCTTCAACGCTCACAGGCTACCTTGAGTGGTGAAATTGAAGAGTGCAGGTTTCTCTCGCCCATTTGGTAACTTGACGTTTGGGTCCCGTAGTTCATCGAAGAAAGAGTGCGCACAGGCCTCCAGGGGAGTCAGGCGGGCGGTGGGGGTGTACTCCAACAGACGGCTACATAGCGCAATTGCTTCTGGGGGAGTGCGGGGCCGGAAGACCTGGGAAAAAAACCGAAAAAAACAAACAAGGAGAAACAGGTTGTCTGAGTACGTTTCTTTCCTTTGCTGACCAGAAGCAAGTCAGAGCAATTAAACCTCTCATTGCCCAACAAGCTGGAACAACCTTGTGGTTTGTGCTAATCAAAGCCCTGCAGTAAGTACGGGAAAACCCAGTTCCTGGGGTTGAGAAAGGGTTAATTGCAATGCCTTGCACAAGAGTGAGGGTGCAATGCCAGCAAGAGACTTCATGAGAGCGCACTCAGAAAAACAACTTTAAGAATGAAGGGGAAACTCATTCAAAAATCAGGACAAACACACAAAAATGCTACCAGCCATGCACATGGGGTGGAGTGAAGGTGGGGAAGAAGGTTCAAATGAGCAGGATTCACTGAATGTAAAAAGTTGAATAAGGCCCCGCTATGGTTTTGGGTTGGGTTTTTTTTGGCTAATGAATGCAGTCTTACTAACACAGAGTTTTGCAGGCAGACAGGTCAGATTGTTGCTATGGAGGCTGCTGTTCAACTTTGGAGAACAACAAGGAAAGCTCGGGTGGGGTGCAGGAAATGTCTAGCTCTGATTTGCAAGTTACTCCTTCCGTGACCTTATTCTGGCAAGTCATTCCCATCAGTTTACTGGGATCATTCCTGCACATTTGGTATTTGTAAGGACAGCTGAAAATTGCGTCAAGAGAACCATCTATTTCACTCTAACAGATTTTTACCTTGAGTGATCACAAAAAAGGAGTTCTTCACTGCAACTTTGTTTGAAACCTCTAAGAATGGTTCTATCACACCCCCATCCTCCTTTCTCATTACGTCAAAAGCAAAATACGAACTAATCATGTACGTGACCTGGATGGCCTCCTCAAGCACTTGTCTCTCACTACGTTGCAGGCGATACGCAGGCTGGGGAAAAGGGAATGGGGTGCGTGCGAGTGTTAAGTGTCGATGCCAGCATTTCTGGTAAAAAATGAGCTAATCCAAAATGCTTTTGCACCAGTGCAGGTGAACCCAAGCCACACAGCACCAAGGACATGCTAATTAATCGCAGATGAGGAACTTGCACAGGCACTCCTAAAATAGGTTTTAAACCAAAGACATATATGCTCTCTTGAATGAGAATCAAACACACAAACACTAAGTTCTCCAGGGACTGAAATTTTATCCCCTTGGTGCCCAGCTGGCTCAGGAGCACCCGGGTCTGCTGCAGCGCGTGCCGTACTAACTTGTGTGGCAGGGAATCCTGACTCGGGGAGTCAAAGAGTCAGGTAGCAAAAGAGCAGAATTTATTTCTACTGCCAGGTCATTGCACAACAAAACCAAAAAATTTTCACACGAGGCCTATAATGACAAAAAGCAAGGCTTTAGTCGAACACTGCTGGCAGAGAGCTTCTGCTGACCACTGGGCCATGACCGTACGGTCACGCGGAGGGGCAGAAGCTGCTTTGAGCCGCTGCCTGCAGAGCTCGGACTGTTGACCGCAGTGGGTACAAGTATCACTCCCAAATCATGGCCTGACCAGAACAAAATCTAAGGTTGTGTCCAATTCAAAAAAAACAAACCCCAAACAAATTTTTTTTTTTTTTTAACCCCACAGTAAGTAGCGAAAATGAGTCTGTCTTGAGGCAAACCCACAGAAGTGAAGTCGCTTGGTATTTAATACGAGGAAAAACTCCCTCGTGCACCTTTGCACTGATGTTTTAACAGGCTGGATTTACCACAGCTTGAAACTGAAGTACTTCACTTTCAGCTGTGTTTTTCCCTCAGGACAGCTCGCGTATCAGCTACCATACAGATTTTAAAGGCAAAGGCAACAAGCCCTTAAGTTGAGCAAATCAGTAAGCAGACAGTCACAAAACTGCCATGTGTAACAGGAGTACTCCTTATTGTCCACTCTTGAACTCCTCAATTTCAAGTCAGTGAAACCCTAATACCTGTTTCCTAAACCCTGTTGAGAAGTGCTCAGTCTGCCTTTGGATCAGAAATTAGTTACCCTGGCTAGGCAGTTCCCAACGTCTGCCCGAACTGCTTCAAACCAGGGAGGGGAAAAATGAAAAATTAAATTAAAAGGCCTCAGACAGCCTCCCCCTGCAACGAGTGGTGACTAACGTGAAGTGAGTTACAGGTCTGTGCCCACCTCATCTCTGTCACCTTGTGTTACAACATTTGCCTGGCTGCTGCCTCAAGGGTGTGGTCTGAACTCACATATTCCACTTCTAGCATTTCTCTCCCTTTTTTCAAGGCTAGGCCTAGTAATTTGAAAAAATGTTTAAGTACATACCCGTACTCCTGAGGTGAAATGTCCTGTTCCTGACGAGTCCTAAAGATGATAATGCAGTGAAATAATCCAAACAGGGGGAGTCAATCCAAAAGAGAATAGTCCAGCAAGGAAAAATATAGCCAATATTATAAGAAATCCATGGTGTGGGGGACATAGAAAATGTTTATACAATTAGAAACTTTAAACATCAGTCTCCATAGCAGCAAGTCCAACTTCACCACAGTGTATGCCAAAAAATCGATTGTGCAATGGTGAGGCATAGTATAGAAACAGTTCTATATTAAATTTATGTTCCAATGCCAGTGCATTTACTAAAAAAATAAAAAAAATTGAAATCAAAACTCTAACTCGAACTAAAAGGGTAATTGAAATTCCCATCATAAAGAATTTTCAGTCCTTGGTCCTGGATATAAATGTCCACAATGGGGCCAGATTAGTTTGTCCCCAGAGGTGCATCCCACTTGTAAATCTGTCCAAGAGACACAATGTAAACGTTTGGGTTGTTTTGGTTTTTTTTTTCCAAACAACCAAACCCCTAGCAATTTAGTTTGTGCTGAAGAGAAAGTAAAAATCTGAGATCTGTACTTTGAATTTGGATGCTTTTAATTTGCGTGAGCTACGAGTGCCTCAGGCCGCCGCGGATTATTCTCCATTTTGGATTGACTTCCCCCGCCACTGGATTTTGTTTGCTGGCGTTATCTCTTTAGGATTCCTCAGGAACTGGACGTACCACCTCAGGAGTGCGGGTATGGACTGAATTTCTCTCTATTGCGGGTTTATTCCCCCTCATACCCGTCGCACCCATTACCTAAGAAATTTTCCCCCCCCTCAATTTGTCCCCTCCCGCCTCCCTTTTGAATAACGCCCTACGAAATAAAAGCAAAAACCCCTGTGGTCTTCCAGCTCTTCCCATTCAACACAGTTCCACCGGGAAAGCTGCCCAATTCGCCCACCGAGAACTACACGAGCAGCTGCCGCCCGCGGCAATGGGCACGCCAGCACTTCCACGCCACGGGGTGCCAACGCCAAGACAATGCCGGGCCGGCGCTCCGTGGTGGGAAGGGACGGGAGGACGGACAGACGCCGGGACTCGCGAGCCGGGAAGCCCCTCGCGCGTACAGCTCAGCAGGAGATCAAGGTCTCTGTAGTTCTCAGTGAGGGAATTGATTTAGTAAATAATCCGCGGATTATTTTTAGTCTGCGGACTAAAATTTAGTGCACGGACTAAAATCCGGCCCATCGGAGCAAAGTCTGTCTCGGTCTAAAATACATCTGGGTGAAAGCAAAAGAAAAAAAAATAAAAAAGAAAGAAAAAAGGAGAAAGGAAAAAAAAGGAAAAAAAGCTAAGTGCACAAAGTAAAGTGTTTGGGCGGACTAACATTTAGTATGCAGACTAAATATGGCCAGGCAAAAGGCACAGCAAGTCCACAAACAAAAAACAAAAATAAAACACTGACAGGAACTTTTAAAGCAATCAAATACTACCCCACCGGCGCAGCAATTCATTTTTCTAAAATGAAACAAGACCTTGTATAAGGCTATTTGTCCACAGGAGGGACCGAAGGCTCAAGTTTTCATTTTAAAAAATGAACCTGTTTTGGAGATAAACAAATGCAAAAAAAGGCTTTACATACAATATTCTTCAAGGAAAATTTGCACTTGCATAACTCAAAAACTCTTATTTCTGCAAAGCAAATGAATTTCAGGCTGAGACCCAGGTCGCTGTTTTTCGGTTTGGTTGGGTTTTTTCTTTTTGGATGAGTTACAGAAACCTCTGAATGATCATGTCAAATGGAAATGCCGACTCATCCAAAGCCACAGCTTTTGGTGCTTTTGGGTTTCCCCCTCCCTCCTTCAGACCCCCCAAAAATCTATGCCTCACCAAAAAGCTGAGGGACCAGTGCAAGTCCTTTCTCTGTTCAGGCATGCTGGTGATGCTCAGGTGCTGACAGACCGTAACAGCTAGACAGCAAGGCCAGACACACTCTTCTCTCCTCTCTAAGTCACGCTGCTATCAATGTCAACTTTTTTTTGTTACTCCCCCTTCCTTTTTCTGGAACTACCACCATCTTCAGCATTTCAAAAATGATTTCCAGGCTTACGTGCCCCTGGTGCACTGTGTGGCTCTCATCTCCGTATGACTTCAATTTAGATGAACTCTCAATTTAGATGAACTCCGCACTAGCGGAGTGGTCACATTTTATCTTACTAATTTGAAATAGTTCCTACCAGTGTAGCAGAGTTCACCCCCCTTCTGAATTTTATTTTATTTTTTTTTGCACTCGTGGAAAGACGAAAGAAAAAGGATGGAAAGCACGGGATTCTCTTGTTTCACTTCACTCACATCAGCATTCAGCACTCAAATAAAACCACATGGGGCAAGAGCTAAGTATTGTTTTAACAGAATGGTTGCTCCGACTTTCAGTTCGCTGACATTCTTCAAACAGACTTTCCATGCACAACACGGAGCTCCGTCGTCTTGGTCTAATTAAGCCCCAAAGCCAAAGCTTCACAATGTTACACCAAGGTGCTCTTCTAGCCAGCGTGTATTAAAAGACATTACTTCATGCCATCGACCACTGTGCGTTTTGCATGCAGATTGTGAACACCGCTCACATGCTGTGCTCCCTAAGAGAGCAGAGGCTTATGAAAATGACATCTGTTGCTAACGCATCAAGTTTGTGACACCATGGATAAAAATTTCCTCACCGGCTTCAGAGACTCATGTTTTGCCAAGAACCACCCACACCACCCATTCAGGCTCACAGTCTGTGCACATCTCCTTTCGGTTTGTAAGCACATTTCTGATGGCACATGAACATTAGGTAAGAGAGAAAGCTCCTCCCGCCTTCAACCAAAAGCTTGTACTGTTTATAGGCAAAGTCATTAGATGTAGGACACAACCCTCAAATCGACTTTTAAAAAAATGCAATAGCACAATTACGATTAGCACAACTTTACAACATGAAGCGATTATTTTGATCACGCAACATAATAAGCCTTATGATAAACACTGACAAACGCAGGAGGAGAGGGAAGAGACACAGCCAAGACAGCAGTGTATGCACTGAGCTCCACCTGACACAAGGAAACCCGAAGCTGTGGCTGAAGCTCTGCCCTTGGGACCAGTCTTGTTCCAAGGGCCTGAGAATTTCAGAACAGGATTTCTGAAATACACTATTTGGCTATTTTGAAGCGCATAAAACTCATGTGATGCAAATGAAGGTTAAAAAAAGTCCAAGGAGGCACTGGTGTTGGAGTTATTTTGAAATATACGTAAGCCCCCCAACTTGCTTCTCTGATTAAATCCCCCTACATTTTTCTAAAAAGCAGCTCAGAAATAGTAAACACCTTGTTAGTCAAGAATCCCCGTCAGATGACACTTATAGGGCAAAAGGAAATAAAGACAGAAGGGTTAAGTGGCTTACAAATGAGCCAACACAGAACTGGGAACAGGACCAGGAACCTGTCTCCAAAGCTACTTCTTGTTGAGACCACACACTTGTTACTGGGCTCCTTCCATTGAGGACCCGGCAGAGACAGAACGAGCTCGCGTTTATTACCCAATGCATGTGCTCTGCTTCTATCAAGCTCTAAAGGAAAGCAACAAAGCTAAGCAGAACAAAACAGCTCTCCTCCTCCTCAGAGAAGCCCCAAAAATCTACCTCTGGAAGCGCTCTTGGCCTTGCCAGGACAGCCGCTATGAACAGCCTAGACAGATGTGTTGCAATGGGATGGCTAAACAGATGGTACATTGCAGAAGACGTTAAACTTAGCATTTGATTTCTATAGTTGCACTGATGCAAATCATGTCTTGATGTTACATTAGTGCGTGCAGTACTTTCTTTCCTGCATATAAATTGGGCAGAGGCAGGGTAATTTACCACCCGACAGACCTGGCTTCTTTTCTCATGCTTTAGCTAGAGCTAAGAGATTTACACTGTCAAAAATCATTGCTCCTACAAAAGGAGCTGGAAACATAAACTTGCCAGAAAAACTTGGTTTTTTTCTTTTAAGTTAGTCTCCAGCAGAGCTGTTTTCACTCTTCGCTTGGAAAGTCATTACACACAAAGTGAAAAACAGAACCGCACTCTTAAGAAAGAGGTCAGGGCACAGTTTCACAACAGGCACAAATCACCTCCAGCTCTCGCTGGAAAACACAGTTCAGCCCTTCTCCTGGCCACGCAGGTCTGCCCTGTTCCCTTGTCCCAACACTTGCAGTCAGGGCTGAATGGTCAGGTGATCCAAATCCTGAACATTCACGTTATTCAAGAGGCTTCTGCTACTGTAAGCAATAACACACAAGGGAGGCGTCAGGAATATGTAGGTGGGAAGTGGAGGGCAGACCCTGCTCCGTGACGAACTTATGCCAATTATGAAAATGCACCCCAAAATATATCTTATCTCCACTGTACCTTTGTAGCTCTACAAAAGATCAGAACCTCGTCTCAAAGAAGAGTTTGCATTTTTAGCTTTAATTCAAATGCAAGTCCAATTAAAAGATTTCTGACAAAAGAATTTTTGCTTTCTTTTGTCCTCAGTTATAAGTGACAAAGCAAGCTGTCTATTTATCCATTTTATTGTTTAGTATTCTTCCTCGAAGGTACAGCATGAGCAGTCACTTTGGAAACATTACAAGCAAAACAATCTGCTTAAAAACCAGACAAGAACCAGGAAAGCAGGAGTAGGACATAATGAAGACATGTAACTGATTCTGGAGTGTGGAAAAACATGCTCATGAGAAAGCTCAGACTCTTTACATCCCAGTCCCAGAGTGTGGGGAAGACAACAGGACTGCCTGCTACAAGCACAGAAAAATTCAGCATTCAAGGTAAAGTGATTGGTATGGTAAAATGTATACAAAGAAAACACAGAATACACACAGACACAAAGAGGACACTCAGACTAGAATATCTACCAAGTATTTGTCAATATCAGCAGAAATTATTTCACAATGTAGGCAGAAAAATGGATCCTAAAGTCAATACCCAAAGCCACTCTATAACACAACCAAACTATGGTTCTGCACAACTTCAAACTGCAGCCAGGAGTGGCCAGTTGCTTTGGAGAAGTACCAGAAAGGATGAGCCTGAATTTTAATCTTAGACACTGTTTTCCTCTGCTGCAGTAATTTGGTTTGAAGACATGAAAGAGCACTCTGAACAGCACAGGTAATGAGAAAAAAGAAAGCGCTTACGAAGTTGGGAGAGACCCTGCCCTAATCTGCTGTGACTTTGTTATGATGGGAAAGCGCTGCAGAGAGATGCTCAAAACTAATCTAGACGTGACAGTTTTTCTCTCTTCCACTGTTAAACAAATTACTCCAGTCTTTTTCCATCTCAACACTGACTTGGAAATTATGATTCAGACACTGGCTAGCTATAGATTTGAGGATGGTGAATGAAGCCATTCTTTTGAGTACACTCAAACTTATCTAACCAGCTGCACATTTAAGAAGTGCTTGCATGTGTGAATAATCTTGCAAGAAAGAAAGTCCACTAAGCTACAGCACACTGAAGAGGTGCACTGTTCATTTTAAAGAGCTGCCTGCAGTGGAAACTGCTTCCACGTCTATACAGTGGAGACAAGGCAGAGGTTATGATTTCACTAGAGCAAACAGCCTTTGCCAATACAACCTGTTGCACCATTCTGCCATCACACACCATGAGCATGCTTGTAGCTGAGTAGGTAAGTCAGCTCATTACGCTGCCATCACCAGCAACATGTGGAAGTATCCTTGGACGGGGGAAAAAACCCAAACAAGTCATCTACCCCAAGCTAACGAGGCCTAAACTACATAATTATGTTACATTTACTACCAGCTTACTCAAATGAGATCCTTTGCTAGCTGGACACAAGGGAAAAGGCGGGCCGTCACAGATGGACCTTTCTCATATTTCTGCAAGTAATCACAGTATGGTCTTTGTTTTTCATAACCCAAAGGATTTGAGATCTGAAGGTAGCATCTGAGTAATGCTAGGATAAAGGCCAGCTGTAGCGAGGCCATGGTAAGCAACGCCTGTCTTAACACAAGCTTATGAAGCATGCGTTCAGACTCTTCTTTAGCCACCCCACTGCCTTGAATGCCTCCAAAAGGGCTGAAAGCTTCAGAGAAAGCTAATCACCTAAGCTGAACTTCAACAGCCCTGTGATGTACGACCTTGCACTTGATCTCAGATTTTCTTTCCAGCTTTCCAGTCACACAATTATAAAGTACAGATGAAGCCTAGTCAGAAGAAAACAAACAAGTATAAAGATCAGCAGCAGAGATCAGATTGTACTTCAAAGAAATGAGCAGGCTCAAGGAGTTGAGGTGGCTGAAAGACACAGAAGAAAAGTAATGACCTATTAAAAACAGCAGCAGCAAAGCCTCCAGAAAGGGTAGTAACTTTCACTCGATGAGCTGGAAAAAATGGACAGGTTTTCTGACCTGAGATAAACCTGAAGACATGATTGTGTGTCTAAAAGCCTGTCCATTTTTTCATGACTGTATCAGTCAGTCAAAAGATATTCCCACTCCTGCAAAACCTTGCTTCCCATATAACTTAATGCTATTTACTCACAGACTGAGGCAGTAGGATGCACCTCCATGAATACAAATTGTTCTACACTAAGTGAAAACAAATGGAGGTCTGGATGAAAAGAACAGCTACATTACTAAATTAAACACTCCTGTATTCTGAAGAGGACACACACACGCGTACACCACCCCAAAGAACCAAAATGTCCCAGACTCCTCCTTCAGGGAGGAGGGGACAGAGGGGAAGAAGAAAGAAGCCCTGATCTGGAAGAACAGTTTGAAAGATTCCTGGAAAGTTCAGGTTCTCTTTTCTTGTGCTAGGCACGGACAGACTGAATTCCCATCATCATCTGCATCATGCACATAGCTGGTAGAAAAGCACATGTGCTTGGGCAACACAGAACTATATTGGAGAGAGAGGGTGCTCTGTTTTATACAGAGAGATTCCGGCTCTTAAGTTACAAAAGTACTTCAATCTCAAATGGTTTTTCAGTCTGTTGACAAATCTGAGAACACAGTTTGTGCTGTAAACTTGCATTATTGCTGCAGCATAGAAAAATATTTTTTAGAGCATTCTCTTGCATTCTAGCCTTTCTTTAAGAAGAATGACCCTTGCTAATTTGAGATTATCTTTCTTCATACTACTACATCACATTCAATATCAGTACTGTATTTGGATGATACCAATCCATTTCTACTGAAAAGTCTAAGAAACACCTACAATGGTAGACTTCAGATTTCCATAGAAGTTGTGCTCAAAATTTCAATTTAGGCCTAAAACTGAATGAATCCGAGAAACAATATTCCTTCATGGATCGATCCTTATTCAGTCTCACACAATTTCTCTGGTTCTTTAAAAAACCCCAAATCTCTTTCACTCTGCTATAGCACCAGACATCATTCTTCTTCACACAGTAGGTAACAGCAAACTTAGCAGACTACACCACCGCAGCAATACTGAGCAGGAAAATGATGTATCTATGCCTGCCAGAAATACCTGGAGCGCAGACCAGAACCAGGTATATCTGACAGAAGTCCACACCACAGAATTTCATATGCAACCTACAGGTACCACAGCTTGCAAAGAAAATTCTTAACTGTCATCTACACACACTTTTGCAGACCCAGAAAGTTCCCTGAAACCAAGAGTGAACCAAGGACCTTAGTTTTGTATAAATTAATGGCCCGGATACAACCAGTTCCTGACTAACGAGGTTAAACCTCCAGACAGTAACTAAACATACACCTTCACTGGCATCTCCAGTGCATGAAATTAACTCCAAGCAGGACCTACAAAAATATCAACTTTGTAAAACACCCACCTTGTATTAAACATCACAAAGCAACAAGGAGAATGCCCTTGTGTCGAAGAGCTTACAGCAGTGACTGACTATATTCCCAGTAATCCTCTCTCAAACGCGCAGAAGACCAGCTGCCTGGAAGTTCTTCCGCCTGTCTGCTGAGTCCTCTGGTGATAACTCGTCCACAGAAATAACAGCCTTCTACCTACTGTAATCTTCAGTAATTCTTTAGTTTAGATGACAAAGGTTTGTGCTTCTGAGGCTCAAACTTTTAAAGTTCAAGTCCTGCTAGCAACTACTTGCAGCATTCTAGTTACACACATAGTTATAACAAAAATATATTTGCACTTTCACTTCTCCAGTCATTCCTTTTCTGCTCATTAGACAGCCAGAATTCAGAAGTGTTTTTTCTCCCATGCTTTTCAATTCTAAGATACAGAAGCCCCAAGCTGATACACATGTCCACTGCTGTGCCATCAAGATGTTACACCCATATAGCTGGGTAAGGAAGGCCAATTCTACATACTACTACCGCTTAAATCTTACACGGCTCAACACGCTCAAAATGTTGAAAGGAAAGGATCTCTCGAAGTAAGACAGTGAGAGGATGAGCATCATTATCAACACCATGCTGGACAATCTATTTTGTTAATTTAGCTTTTGTATAGTATGAAAAGTACAGATCTCATAAGTAAAGTACCATGTAACCCAATTATCATAAATTGGTTTAAATGCTATTCTACACCTAGCCAATGTCAGGAAGAGTTGCATGCAGAATGACTCAAGAATGAGAAGCTATGTTGCAAGCACAGCTCTCCAAAACTGACCGTGCCCTAGTGGAGAATGTAGATTTGATCTTCTGGCAAGCTCCTCTAAATTCTTTATAACTGACTTAGTTTCACTTGTGATCCTTTAGAATGACCAAAAACACATTCACATAAATAGAAGGAAGTCTCAGGTTTTTTCTTGAAGCTTCCATTTGCCAAAAGATCTCTAACAGACCACCAAGTGCATACAGATGATTCTTAAGACTATTCAGGCAGAAGATGAGTTGCATAGCTAGCTTACATGCTTAAGTCTGTGTACTACAGTACATCTTTGCATTGCTACTACATTGCATATTAACTTACCTCCCTCTAATTCAAACACCTTCACTGCAGGAATTCAGATGCAACCCCAATATTCAGTGCTGTAAGGCTTTTGGAGCTTTTGGACTTATTCTTGCAACTTATACCATGATGCAATTCAAAACTGAAGAGAACACTCCCAGGGCTTTGATTTGCCCTATTATGTTCCTCTGTCAAGTAAGGTATTAAAAAGCCTTGTTGGATCTCCTGATCTCTCATACTATTTTAAATCATTTAACCAACACACAGAAAGAAACTCTGATATGGAAACACAAACCAGGGATTAGTGGGAAAAAGAAGAAAGTGGGGAAATGGAGAAGTAGTGCAGTGTGTAACTCACTGGAGAATCTATCACAGAAATAGTGACTTGCAGTACCTGGCCTGGCATGTACCTATCAGGTACGTGGCCTACTACCGATTAAGTAGCTCATCCAGAGTTTCTACCACCACAGAACACTTGGTCCAAAAGAGTCTGACCTAGGCATGTGCTCAGCTAGGAATGCAACCCTTCCACGCATACACACTGCTTTCTTAGCAGAAGGAAACCTGAGCCGTTAAGATAGGATGGTAATATACTGCGACTATATCGGACATCCCTAAGCAGCAAAAAGAAAATGTTAACTACCCAAGCTTCAATTGCTTAAGACTCAATATTTAACTTATTCCACACCCAAGAGGCTAATTAAATAACTGTTACCCTATCCCAAGTAAAATGTTCATCATTCTTTGACATGTGAAAGACAGGTTGAATGTGTGGCAGTGTATTTGTTTCAATGCTAGCAGCTTCCTCTTTGATCAGGGAGGTTATAATATTGTCTGCATGTACTGCAATAGTGTCTCCTTGTGAAAGCCAGACAACAAGAAGTCCTAAGCAGTAACTCCAAGAAAAAAAAAAACCACCTCCCTGAACAGCACACCTATAGGAGTACAAATGTAATACCTACAAGAGAACCAGTTAAGAAAGTGACTGTCCATGCTTGTTGTCACATTATGTAATAGCATTATGAAAGTGTCACATGTATCACTGGAACACTTCCTCATTTGTAGGTGACTTTTGTATGTATCAATTTACAGCACGACAAGATTTCGATACATTGCAATCTGCTATAAACACACACACCATTGTTAAAAAACCCAACACCTGTACACAACCTCAGAAAAACCCAGACCAATACAGCTTACAATGCACTGCTTCAGCACATTCATCTCCTTACCTACATCAAAAGTTACTGGGTCCCCAGCTTAAAGGCACTCACGTTTAGACTGAAAGCCACCAAGCCACTGAACAAACTTAATTCCTTGAATTATTACTTTCAGCCCACATGTCTTTATTATTCAGTTCATATAGACTCACCTTAGTCCATGGATGTGCCTTAATCTGAGGAAATTTGAACTCAGTATAGTTTGGATTCATTTCTCTAATTTGCTCCCTTGTAGGCGTTCCCAGAACCTAGAAAAGAGAGAGAAAAACAACAGGTAAATTGTTTAGACATGCTTCATATTCATATGGTAATAAAGAACGCAGTACAACCTATCACATATTGAGACAACTTAACTGAAATCAATCTGTGTAACTAGTAAATTAATATAGCGTTGAGAACAAAACAATAAAGCTTTTGCAGAACTGTTTAAGTTGGAATAGATCTCCCTCTCCTGGGAGCTTCTGATCCACCTTCCCTGCTCAGGCAGTGTCAGCTGCAGCAGGCTGGTCAAGACCAGTTAGGATTTTAGCATCACCACAGAAGACTTCACAACTCTCTGGGTAGCCTGCTCCAGTCTTTGACTAACCTCACAGTAGTCAAAAAAAAAAAAAAAAAAAA
>Ga0065711_1032806_pt1 | contig 26654 bp, 17 predicted proteins | sample Hoacrofraction12_FD_59098 | JGI IMG/M metagenome (GOLD analysis project Ga0065711, IMG submission 59098) | Hoatzin crop microbial communities from Cojedes, Venezuela - Epithelial fraction 12 v2 (version 2) | ecosystem: Host-associated > Birds > Digestive system > Esophagus > Crop | place... | reverse complement strand
GGGGGGGGGGGGTAATAACACTTGAGATTTTTCTACCAAAGTGGAATAAAAGACTTACGAAACTACTCTTAAAGTCAGAAAGGTTTTTGTGTTTTGTTTTTCTTTAAAAAAAAAGAAAATTCATCTAAGACTAATTGCAATCAATGATGAATTTCAAAGTAATTAAAAAATTCAAGCAGCAAGAAATAATAATGTGAAGTATGGAAAGATGACTAGCTCAGTTGAAAGCCAGCCTAGTAGAGGGAGAGACTAATATTTTTAATTACTGAACAGAGAAGGGACGCCAACGGCATGACATGTCATATCAGAAAGTGACACTGTCTGTACTTAAAAAGAATCATAGAATCATAGAATCATGGAATGCTTTGGGTTGGAAGGGACCTTTAGAGGCCATCTAGCCCAACCCCCCTGCAGTGAGCAGGGATATCTTTAACTAGATCAGGTTGCTCAGAGCCCTGTCCAACCTGACCTTGAACATTTCTGGAGATGAAGCCTCCACTACCTCTCTGGGCAACATGTTCCAGTGTTTCACCACCCTCATTGTAAAAACATTCTTCCTTATATCCAGTTTAAATCTACCCTACCTTAGTTTAAAACCATTACTCCTTCTCCTGTCACAACAGGCCTTGCTAAAAAGATTTGCCCCATCTTTCCTCTAGGCCCCTTTAAGTACTGAAAGGCCATAATAAGGTCTCCCCGCAGCCTGCTCTTCTCCCAGCTGAACAACCCCAAGTCTCTCAGCCTGTCCTCATAGGAGAGGTGCTCCATTCCCCTGATCATTTTTGTAGCCCTCTTCTGGACCTGCTCCAATAGGTCTATGTCCTTCTTTTGCTGGGGGCTCCAGACCAGGACGCAGTACTCCAGGTGAGGTCTCACAAGAGCAGAGTGGTAGAATCACCTCCCTCGACCTGCTGGCCACACTTCTTTTGATTCATCCCAGGATACAGTTGGCTTTCTGGGCTGTGAGCACACATTGTTGACTCATGTCCAGCTTTTCATCCACCAGGTTGGTGTCATCTGCAAACCTGCTGAGGGTGCATTCGATCTCGCTGTCTATGTCATTGATGAAAATATTAAACAGCACCAGTCCCAGTACGGACCTCTGAAGGACACCACTTGTCACCACCATCCATTTGGATAAGTCATTGACCACTACCCTCTGGATGGGACCTTCCAACCAATTCCTTATCCACCAAACAGTCCACCCATCAAATCTGTATCATCTCCTCATTTAGAAAGAAGGATGTTGTGGGGGACTGTGTCAAAGGCTTTACAGAAGTCCAGATAGATCACATCTGTTGATTTTCCCTTGTCCGCTGATCTAGTCACTCCATCCTGCAAAGCCACAAGGTTGGTCAGGCAAGCCTTGCCCTTGGTGAAGCCATGCTGGCTGAATCAAATCACCTCCCTGTCCTCCATGTGCCTCAGCACAGCTTCTAGGAGAATCTGTTCCGTGATCTTCACAGGCACAGAGGTGAGGCTGACAGGTTGGTAATTCACAGCGTCCTCCTTTCTACCCTTTTTAAAAATGGGTACCATGTTTCCCTTCCTGAATAGTTCACAATATTCTTTTCTGCAATACTCTGTTCTGCAATAATCATCCAAATGTGGTGTAACAGTATAATCAGATGTATGGATTTGCAACATTTTTTAAAATGCTGCGATACTGGGATGTTGTAGCACAATGAAGGTATAGAAGTAACCTGGATTATAGTATGCATCTATCTGTTTCCTCAAAATTAGTTGTCTGGTTATGATGACCTCCCTTTTTTTTAAAATACTGGATGACATCTGAGATACATGTATATATTGTGCTGATAATTGCTGTGTATAATTTGTGACCTTCTCAGGTGTTGACATGTTAACAACTGGAAAATCAAAAGCTGGATTGGTTTCAATTTCCTGAAGCCCTGGGGAAGCACAATGTTGACACGTTCTTCCTGAATCTAGCTTTTACTTGGGTCATTTATAGAAGTTTACTAGCAAGTTGTACACTTTACTCTTTCTTCATTGGTATGTACTTCCACCTTAGATCTCAGATTACCATCTAATGTGTGTCCTACATATATTGGATACTTGGTTTTGTTCTCTTTGTTACTCTCAAAGCTGTTTTGCCCAGCTCACAAGGACGCACAATTTGATAGCCAGTTATTGACCACTGGCAAGTTATTTTAGTTCTGGGCTTTCCAGCATAATTCTGTGTCTGTACTTTCAAGGTCTCTGCTATCATCCTGTGCTTTTGCTCCTCCACACTGTATTTTCTCTGTGGTTATAGATAGTTCATTCTACACAAAATAGCTACTTGCTGTATATTTTTATCTGTAGAAATTAGTAACAGTACCAATTACACCATGATATTGTTTTAGCTTTTGCTAAGCTATGTACAAAGTACATAATTAGTAGGCTCTTCTTCATTAGATAATTGCTGGTTTTTTTTAAAAGCCATTCAAGGCAGACCACAAGTTCAGAGGAAGCCTGATAGTCCTATGTTGTTCACTTAGGTCCGTAGCTAATCACTTGCAATGATGACTCCATATTTACTGGCTCAGTCTCATTATCAAGTACCAACTTCTCTTAAATGGGATATACTGGCTGCTGATGAAAGCAGTTTGCTCCTCTACATACAGCAGTGAATTATTAAGTACAGAAAGTTTAGGAGGGTTTATGTAAAAGAAAAATAACATTATATTTATTTCAGCATAAATATAGCTCCTTAGATGCCTCAGCATCTTTAGCATTAATAGCCTTACCTCTCAGAGCAGAGCTTATTTTTTTTCAGAATTAAGGCATTAGTGAGTAAAAACATACCCGAAGTCACAGAAATATGCTTTCATATCAATGAACAAACTGCTGCAAATGACAAAACATAAGGTCTTGGAAATTTTAAACCTTTTCACAACCTACCACTCCCCATAAACAAGACACTAACTCTTTCGATTTTCTTACTCTGTCTTTTATGGGATAAGTTTTACACTCCACCCAAACCCCCTCAACATGAATTGAAGCCAGCATTCAAATCATGTGTATATGTGTGTGGATGCGCACACCTGTGTGCATTTACATGTGCGTGCATGTCCACATGTGTGTGTGTAAATGGATCTATAAAACTAAGAAAATGTATATATAGCCAACAGATGTCATAGAATCATAGAAAGTTTTGGGTTGGAAGGGATCCCTAGAGGTCATCTAGTCCAACTCCCCCGCAGCGAGATCAACCTCGTGGCAGTGGCAGTAGCAATACTTTCTTTCAGACTATCATTATACATGCAGGTGCTATAATAGGTGGGAGAGAAATCAGAGTACACATTTGACTGGTTCAAGAGCAAGTACTACAACATCAAGAGCAAAACAGGTGAGATAAGTAAAACAACTTCTGCAGTTCCAGCACCATGCCTTTGATCAAAAATGCTCAGCTACATGTGACCTCTCATAAATGTTCTATTAACTTAAGCAAGATAGCATTTGATCTATTAACTGCGTATATACAGTCCCAAACCAAGATTCTACCCAAACTTTAATAGTGCTTTTGTTCAGTTGCAAGTTACGTGCATTGCTCTGCTTTTCTAGCATGTTTTATTTAGTCTTTAATTAGAGGGGAACCAGCATTTCCCAGGAGATTTCAAAGGATTTCAAAATGTGTGTGGTGTAAGCCTGATCTTGGTATTTTCTCCATCATTCTCTAGTGAGAAATTACACTGGGAGAATCATAGAAAAGTTAGATGTATCACAGAAATATTTACATTGGAATGGATCTCTGGAGGTCATCTGGTCCAACCCCTCTGCTCAAAGTAGGCATAAACTCATAAGTTAAATCCAGCAGTTTAGGCCCTTGTCCTGTCAAGTTTTGAAAATCTGTGAGAATGGCTTTAATCCCTCTGGGGAATTTACTCTAGTGCTTCACACCCTTATTGTGATTTTTAATTTCAAATTTCCAGTTAGAATTATCCCTGTTGCAATTTGTGACTGACCATTATTTGTTCTTTCACTAGGCATGTTTGAGAATAGTCAGGCCTCATTTTCTTATATCAATGCCCCCCATTTTCAAATAGCTGAAGAAAGCAATTAGTGTCCATTCTGCTATTAGTATTCTCTTCACTAGTCTTAGAAAACCCAGTTCCATCAGTCTCTCCTCGTATGTCGTATGCTTCAGACAGCAAAGCATTTTAGCACCCGTTTGCTGCACTGTCTCCAGTTTGTCAGTGTCTCCTGTGTTGGGGAGGAGCATAGGGACTGAAAACTGGGCATAATATTACAGATGTGGCCTTACCAATGCAAAATAGAGATCAATAATCACTTCCCTTTACCTGCCAGCTACCCTGCATTAACATGCAATTGCTTTGGCCCTCTTGGTTCAGTCTCCTTATGGTTGGGTGACACTGGTATATTCCTCTTCAGCAGTCTATTCCTCTTCCCATCTCCAATTCCTTATATTTTTGTGTTTGAGTTCAGTCAGGAATTTCCTATTCAGCTACTGTGGCCCCAAGTTATGCTTGCCCATTGTCTTGCATAAGTGGATGGATAACTCCCATGCTTTAAGAAGGTTGTCCTTGCAAATTGGCCTGCTCTCCTGGGCTCTTCTGTTCCCAGGGAAGCCACTCAGAGAATCCTGGCTACCCATTCCCTGAACACTGCGAAGTCTTCTCCTGAAGTTCAGAATCTTTGTTCTACTACATGCCTTTCTCTTTTAACATCTTTAACTCCACCATCTCGTGGACATTGCAGTCATATCTGCTCTTGACTCACAAACCCAAGCAGTTTTTCCTTATTTATGAGTAGCAGATCCAGTAGGACACCTGCTTTAGTATGCCCATGCAGCATCTGCAATGAAACATCTCCCAAAATTTCCAGGTCTGCTTGCACCTTGTAATGTTGCCCTTCTAGCAAACATTAGTGTGGTTTAAAGTGCTCCATCCTACAATCACGAAGTTTCTTTCAAAGGTGGGTTTTTTTGCAGAGTTGTCCTGCTGCTGTCCAAAAAGCAGATTCTTTTACTTGGTGTGCAATAAGCCAGTTCTCACACACTCAGGAGAGTTATTGTTTTCTTCAGGCCTGGATGCTTGGTGGACTTTCGACAAATCAAGCACACCCAATGTCAGCTTTTTTGTTGCATTTCTACATTAAATTCATGCGTATTCTATATATCTAATAAATATTCATTCTAATCTACGTGTGTTATGCAGCTACGTGGAGTCATTCTTCTTGGCTCCTTTTCAGACCCCTCTGCACATGTCTTCCTCCTTTTTGAGGGTCTCTGGTGGTCTTCAGTGGTCTTCCTGGATGAATTACCCTAACTCCTTTTATGCATATATGGTCAAACATCACCTAAGGACAACTTAAGGCTACTTTCTTTTGCCAACTTTCTTTTGTTCCTTCAAGAAGGAGAATTTGTCTTTGATTAAACTGATAATGTAAATGGCCAAGGTATTCTGTCTCTAAGCTTAGGTTAAACATTAACATGATACTGGTCACACACTACTTGATCAAAGGGACACTGTTAAAACACAAACCATACCCCTTATTTCCAAGGGAAGAACTTGTTCTACTACACTGCTATTGGAACCCTAAGAAAATCTTGTATATTTTAGAAATACAGGAGAGAGTATTTGACAAACTTGTTAAGCCAATGAAATTTATAAGTCTTCTTCTTTATTAATTAGGTTTAAGTAAAGCATGATCTATTCATTCTGTGACCCATCTGATAGAGGAGATGGTCAACCTGCCCCATTGCTAAATTGTTCTTCAATACTCTGTCTCCCGATTGGTTGAATAATCACCTTAATGTGTCATTTGGACAAGAGGTGGTTTCTGTTTCTTGATGTAGCAATTTAAATTATAATATAAGCATCAGATATTGTAAGTTGAATTTTTGGTGATCAGGTGGAGGTGCAATAGACTGTGTTACGGCCAATATTCAGTGTTATTCTTCAGATTAAGGTTTATTTGGTATAGGCTGCTGTGTGTCCTGGGTAAATTTATTCTCTGTGCATAGATCCGCTTCCATTTATGTGGCAGCAGCTGCTGCTTCAACTGTTTGGCTAGGAGCTGGGAGGAGAGCTTCCAACAGTAGACAACTTTGACCTTTCCCAACAGATTGCATTGAGGTCTGTATCACACTGAAGAAAAAGAGTAGTTTGACTAAGAATACTGATAAAAAAGCAGAGGAAAAATAGTCTGGTCTGAGACTCAGTTGGATAAAAGCTAGATTTCATTATGTTGATCATCTATTTGATTCAGGGTACAACAAAATCATGATGTTGAGACACTTTACTCATATAGTGAAAATACAGCTACACAGAGGGGGACAACAGCAACTTCTTTTCTGAAAACCAGAAAGTGAACAATTGGAAAGCCAATTCTACCACCTCTGCCCTTTTCAGAATAAGTCTAAGTAAATATGTCTTCCAGTATGCTCTAAATGTCAATGGAGTCTGATATATTGGACAAACCAGAAGGCAGTTTGCAAAGTGAGAAGTTTGCAATGGACTCATGGGGAAACTCATTTGTAGCTTTTTCTTCTTTTTATCAAAAGATAGCAGAAGAACTGTTGTATTTTTACAATGTCATCTCTGGCTCTGTGGCATCAGAGACTGCTTGTCTATTTATATCACCAAGATAATTCACTTGTGTATGCATAAGAAAGACAGTAGTGGAAAACTGCACAGCTGTTTTCTGAGGACGTCTTTGTGGACTTTTTGCAAATGGACTGTAGAAAGAATAGGTAAAAGATAAGTTAATAACAGAGTAGTGGTCTAGACCTCATAAACTTTGATCATTCATTAATTTTCCTGCAACTTTGGGACCACTATTTCAAACTATACTTTACTTCAGCTTTTCAAATGTAGTATCAGAGTAAGACAAATGTGTCCTCAGCACTTGTCTTATGCATTAAGTATTGTGAAGCTAAAATTCTCTACTGATTGGATGATACTCAGCTAATTATAGTGATATATTTGAGAGAAAGAATGAATCCTTTTTGAACTGTCATAACATAAAACTCTGCTTACAAGCTGGGCAGTTAGAAAAAAAAACTTTCAAGGTAATTTTTGTTAGGGTTTTTCTGTTGTTGGTTTTTTTGGTGTGAAATGGGCAGCTCTGGTTCAAAAGCAATAGCATTTAAATGCACTTCACTAAGTTTTCCTATAGGAGTTTTCATCCAAATAATTATATGGAAGGACCTGTCTACTTCAGACCATAAAATTGGCTTGATTGGGAAGTATGTGTCATAAATGAGAGTGAAGACGATGCTGGCAAAATTGGCCACAGCTGACCGATAAATAATTACCTGATAGAGAAAGAGCACAATATGACTGACCCTCATCGCACATTTTAATTATGGTTTTTAATTGCCTTTTGAATCCCATAAAAATCAGTGGTCTACAATTCTTTAGTTGTTGTTGGTATTTTTGTTGTTTTTTTTTTTTTTTAATCTGTACAACTGTGCCAGCATTTGTCTAGTGCCTGTAAAACCATAGAGGACACACTGTCTTTTAGCAGGGGATGAAAAAATTCAGAAAGTTGTATTAGCATATCCTCTTGAATTTTTCTCTATTAAAAAATTCAGCTTGGCAACAAAGTTCCTTAGATTTATCACCTAAGAGAAACACTGAAATGAAGACCTATGATTTCCGAACGTTCTAGGGAGTTAATTCTGTGATTTTAAAGATATAAGTTACATTGTGACAATCCAAAAATCCTCCAGGGTCCCACAGATTCACTATGGAACTAATTTCTTATTCATTATGTGAATGAATGCACAGCATTTCTTGGGTTTCATAAAAAAATGCATAGGTGTGCTTATATTTGTGTTTATATAAATGCATCTGTATGGCTTAGAATAACTCTTGCAAAAACGGGTGGAAAATGTTTGGAGGGGTTGTAAACAATTAATTCAACAATTCAGAATTCAATTTATTAATTATTCCATAAAAAGTTTGCACTCGTATCAGAGCCTTGGTTCCTCCCTTTTTGCAGTGTGGTCTTAGCACAGATCTTCAGTTCTGACCCTCAGCGTTCTTTCTTTCCTCTGAAGATACCAACTGTGCTTCTTATCTGCATGTGTCAAATATTCAGGCTGCATTATTGAAGTAGATGTTATTCATAAATAGTCTTGTTAACTATTATGATGAAGTTAAATTATATTCAAGAGGTCCTTGGAATTAGAGGAAGGTAATAAATGAAATAACTAAAGGATATATATGGTTCAGGTAAGCCATTTTGTCTATAATCCAAAGCGGAGTTGATTACCCGAGCCTATTAAAAACTTCTGTGGCTGATAGAGGACCCTGTGAAAATATGAAATATTCATCTTTAAAAAAAAAGACAAAAGTAAAGTAAGGATGTCTTTTTCGTGACCCATCTCTGAATTATATTTTCAAATAGTAGGAGTGCCTTAAAATTCCTGTTGAAGGAGTGGAGGGAAAGAGGACTTTCTGTGCTTTATCTGACAGTGCAAGAAAAAGATTTGCTTTCCAGAAGCTTCTTACAATGTAGTTTGGTCTCCATTAAGTTCATTCAGATCCAAGATTGAGGAACTAAAGGAAGTCATGGAGTCAAGCAGAAGACCCACTGTGGTGTAAAGCTGCAGGTGCCTCCAGGCTGCTCTGTGGCCAGTCGATACTCCTTTTGATGGAGAATCTCTATTCCCATCTACTGAGCCCAAGCTACAGATAAACCATTTCAGATTTCTAGCCATTTTATCTCTCCTTGAAAGCCTGATATTTTTACTTCTCATGTCTCCATTTTATCCTTAGCTCAGCAGTGATTAAGCCAAGAAAATATCTATCACTTGTCCGTATCTTCAGTTTGCCAAACCCTAAAGCAAAACCCAGTCCTCTTCCCTTCTCTCCATGCTTGTATTCATGATGTGAAGTTTCTCATAAATGGCTGCATTGAGTAATGGTATAGCTAATGTAAATTTGGACATTTTATGCATATAACTATTTTCCCTTACATAGCATAATTGCAAACCATTTCTTGACAGAATGATAGAATTTTTGTTTGGCATGTTCCCCCTCCCCCACCCCGTTATTACCACAAACAAATCCCAGCCAAAATTAGTGTAGTCAAATAATCTATCTACAAACTAGCCAAGCTGCTGTCTTTGGAGAAAAAACAGGTTTTATTGGAAAGTACTATTTTTTATTTATTATTTAATAATTAAACTTCAAAAAAAAAAAAGAAACTAGTAATCCTTTTGGGATTAGTTCTTTCATTCTTCTATGTAAACAGGTTTTTCTCCTATATTCATCTCCCATATTTTGTCATGACACAGAGAGAAGACATGCAAGAATTATTGTCACACTGCAAAATGGAAAGCACATTGGGAAACACAAATAAAGGAGGAATAGAAGGCAAAAACTAAGTACCCACCCAGAATTCCTATGAAGTACCATAAAATAATTTCCCAAACAGGATTTTTTTATTTTTAGCCACAGTGTAAGGACAGTAATTTTCAATTTTGGGACAATCATCTTTCACTTCCAAGCTTTCACTGGAGGAAAAATAAAAAAGCCATTTTACTCTGAATGAAATGTGAAAAGCAACTAAGGAAGGGTACAAAGTACCCACCCATACTCGTCTGACTCTTGGTCTCTTGAGCCATATGCTATTACCTGAAAGCCTGGCACAATGACATCAGTAGTGACACCCCCTTATGTGTAGTACAGAACAGTTACATATAAGTTTCCCTCATAATATAACGCATGGTCCTTCATTGTTTGGCCTTTTTTTCTTCAGTTTCTGGAAAGTGAATGTTTGTACCCATATCCGACAGTACTGATTTCTGTGTAAGTACAGATTTCTCATATGAATTATTTACATCTCATACAAACATAAATTTCTTCTGACCAAAGGGTGTTCTGCTTTACGTATGCTGTGAGTCAAAACTATATCTATGGACAGATTATCAGTTGCAAAGATTTCTTACTGGGATCTACAAGAGTACAAGCTCATCCAGATGGTGAGCTGTATTTAGACCATTAATCCAGTAACAGAAGAGTAAAAAGCCTTTACTGTTTTTAATAGCTTAAATTCTAATACTTCTCTTGCAAAGAGAACCCAACGCTTACATATTTCCTGACCTCCACTGTACGCAAAGGTGAAAACAAATCTGTAATCATAGCCAAACCCCTTATGTTTATTCATAACTAAACTACTTACAGACTGCTCATTAAATGCAGCCATGACTTATTAGGTTGTGATCCCTGGCTCCTAGGTTGCAGAGTATGTTTTACCTTCCACCCCCTTGTTTTAATTAATCTCAGCAAAAAGATCATAATTTTGTTTCATGTGCCTAAAGGTGAATAAATGAGAGCACTTCCGAGGCTTGTGGACACTGAGAGACTTACACAGTTTTGTCAACTACTGACCACCAGTTTGTCACAAGAAAACCAGCCAACCAGCTCCCCCTGCAAACCACAACCTTCTGTCCCAATTGTTTCTAAGACCCTCTGGAAGCAAAGCAGTCTTAAACTCAGCCAAGGTTATATTCACACAAAGTCTTATTGGGCGTGCCCACAGAGCACACGGGAACAGCCCCAAAGACCACCTTTCATTTATATTTGCTGCCTGTCTACTTAATTTATCTACTCTTTGTGAATGCCTTTTTGTGTAATCTGCACCTTGGAGCATGTACAAGCAGTAAAGAGGCTCTGGTCTTGTGTCAGATCTAGGCTACCCTATCCAGCCTTGCAAAGAGAGGCAACTAGGAGAGGTCCATATCCTTCCCGCTAGGACCATGATAGATCATCTGCTAGCAGAGCAGGTGGGATTTGTAGGCGGCCTGAATCAAGCTCAATCCTGGCAGCCTGCAGAGGAGATACAGAGCCAAGAGACATGCTAGGTCATGAGCACACTCTCAGGTTTGCCTTGTCAGAGAACACAGTAATGATTAACCTCAGTGGTGTCTCACCTACAAGGAGCAAGACCACAGCTGGTAACCCACAGCATCTGATATGAATGCAGAAACAGCACACTGGAGCTGTAGAGCTAGGAAGGTTTCTAACACTGATTCATTACTCTGAGGAAGAAATGTGTGTATTGGTAATATGGCCCAGCTTGAACAGAGTGGGCATGAACTAATTCCCTGTACCTAAAGACACAGTGGAAGAGTAAGAAGAAAGTTTAAAAAATCTGAAATGAATGTAAATCAAGGCAGTTTCTGATTTTCCCTTCAGAAGGAAAAAGATTTTGCTGCAAGAACTAAGATGATTCATTCTCCTTCTAAGCACAAGTCTTGTTCACCATCATCCATCCCTGAAAAGGAAGAACAGAAAAAAACATCCAAGTGTTGAGTACATGCTAGTGTGGGACTGAATTTACCAGCTGAGTCAAAACTCTTCTCACTAGAGCACACAAAGAAAAATACAGCAATCCTCAAGGTGGAGGCTTGTGAGAAATGCCATTAGTGAAAGCCTGAAGCTGAATGCTTACTGGAAACTCCATTAGTGAAAAAAATACTTTGTCATCTTGTAGTGTGTAAATTAACAGTGCTGGGCTTGACAGATATCTGTGAAGTTAACTTTGTACATTACAACACAAGGCGATGGTTCAAATCTTCTTCTCTATCTTATACATTAAACAAGAAGTATATAATGATCTTTGTAAATAAATAGAATAGTTTGTATTGAGATTAAAGCAGAAGTGAAAAAGCAGTTGTCTTTACTAATAGCAAATGGGAGGGTTTCCATCATCCCAGGGTTTTACATGAATGAATAGACTTTTAAATAAAGATTAAAGCTTGACAATGCAAACAGTAAGCAGACTATAATTTTCCTATTAAAAACCCGCAAACCCATATTTTTTTATTCTTGAGCTTTCCCTTTCTGACTGCCTGTACTCAATTTCATATAAAGGTTAAACCCTTCACTTTTACTAATACACATTTTCTGACTAGTAATTACTTAAATAGCCTCTACTGTCTAAGAATTAAAGACACTATTAGGGTACCACAGGTTGGCTAATTTAATTTCACATCTAGAGGATGTATCAATGACATAAAGGAGAGAAAGAACACGAACATTAGAACAGTAGTAACTTATAAAGGGATGTTTTGTCCAATCAGTTTCCCAGATGCCTAACAAGAGCCTTGGTGTAGCACAGTCTTCTCATTCCTCATGACAAAGAGCTCAGAGTAGTGTTTCTCACACTTCCAGTTCAGGTTTTAAGTTTGGTCCTTTTCTGAGTGTGTAGTATATTGAAACAAGCAAAACTGAGTAGGCAAGGAGGCTTTTTTGTTTTTAAAATGCTTGGCAAAATATTTGAAACAGTGTGAAAAGGTTCCCCAAATCATGCATCCACAGGATGATTCCCACTCAAAAGCTGGTCATGGCTACTCATCAGGGTTTATTCAGTAAAATGCTTATATGGTGAACTATTTTGTTTATTATTTTATTATTTACAGGTTCTAAAAAATAAATTGAGCTCTATAAGAAATAAATAATTTGGAAGTTTTTTATGAGTTGTTTTTTCTTTAGATTTGCTTGTGGCATTAAGATATACAAAGATTTTCTCAGAGCTTACATAGGAAGTGTAGAAATCCCAGTAGAAGCTAATGAGTTACAACAAAAATGCAACATAACATTTAGATGGTGTTTTTCATCTTTCAAATATTTACAGGTCTTAGTTAACTAAATTGAAACAAAAACAATGATATGCCATTATTTTTGTTTATCCCCATCATTATTGACAACTAGGAAAATATATAGGAAAACAATTTATATGTAGAATTGTGAAGTGTGTCCATGTAAGAGATGAATTTTGAAAACTCATATTATTTTATTTATTCAGGAGCCTTGATGTCATTAGAAAGATACTACCTGGTGTTAACAAATACAGCTGAAAATATTCTAGAATAATAAAATGTAAATCTTTTTACTATTAGAATGTTTTGTCTGTCTTCTACCCATGGAATATTGCATTTCTAACTGTGTATTCTCTGGTGCGTTAGCTAGTTTGCTATTTGCAAGTAATTTCCAGTTCCTCTGTTCCAGGGAGTAGCACAGATACACCACATAAAACCAAAGTGTTTCATTTTGCTTTTTTTTGTCATTTGGTCTCTGTGCATTTTTCCCCACTGCAATTCTTGGTCAACCCTTCCCACAAATACTAAATCACAAAAGATACTTTTTTATTAGGCTACTTGTTTGTTTAGTCATTATTTATTCTAGCTAAAGGGTTTCCTTCATATTGTGCACAGACAGAGCTGATTTTACTTTTTTATGCATATGTGTATGCTGTCCTTCTGCTAGCTGTTCTTTTGGCTTCATTAACCCACTGAAAGATCAAAAGCAAAATTTCATATGCAGGCAATTTGATACAGAAACATGCTTATCACACCTCAAGATCACGTCTACCTGCTAAAATAGAAAGAGACTTGTATATGCTGGATGCACATCTACTACTCTAGCCTGTTCCCACTCCACCTTTCAGAGAACAAAACCCAGCTGTTTTCCTTTCTTCATTCCAAAACCTCACTTTTGTTTTCCTACTGTTCATGATCAGTGAACTGACATTTTAGCAGAACAATCTGTCATAAACCCAAAATATCAGTCCTAAATGCTCAGACAGTGTAGAGCCCGTCCAAGTGTATTGAAGTTAAGACTGTATATTTCCATATGCATGGCTTACTTTTGTCCATACTAAACGTCATTTGTGTTTCTATTACCCAGGCTGTGCAACCAGCCTTCATCTTTAACCACCCTATAACACCTGCTAGTACCAACAAGTTTTGCCATCTGTCTGTTTCTTTGATATTGAACAAACAGCCTCTAGGCCATACTCCTATAGCCTCCACTTTAAAAAAAAAAGAAAAAAAATCTAAAAAAATAGGATCATTTATTTCAGTGCTTTGTTTCTTATCTTTTAAGAAGTTACTTGTCCATGTGGAGACTTGCTCTCTTATCTCACAGCAGCTCAGTTTCTCTAAAAGCCTTTGCTGAGGGATCACGTTGATTGCCTTTGGAAATCAAAGGATGTCATATCAACCTTTGTGCACAGGCTCATTACTTCCTTCAAAGAACTTCCCCAGATTTGTGGGTTCTGACGCTAAAGAATCGACTAGTTCTACTCTTTACACTATTTTTTTTCCAGTCTGTTGTTGCCGGCCAGGGCCAAACTACGACACAGTGGTTAATGGTAACTACAAGCCCTTCTTCAGAGAAAAGAAAAAAAGTCTCAAATTTTGGAGTCTCTAAGGAAGTTGTGGCTGATGAAGAAAGCTACCGAGAACAGAAATTTGGACAGAAATAGTGTGAAGTCACAGAATCACAGAATGGTAGGGGTTGGAAGGGGCCTCTGGGGATCGTCTAGTCAAACCCCCCTGACAAGGCAGGGTCACCTACAGCAGACTGTACAGGATCACATCCAGGCAGATCTTGAGTATCTCCAGATAAGGAGGCTCCATAATCCCTCTGGGCAATTGCTCCAGTGCTCTGTCACCCTTCAAGTAAAGAAGATCTTCCTCATGTTCAGACAGAACAAATTATGCTTCAGTTTGTGCCCATTGCCCGTTGTCCTGTTGCTGGGCACAACTGAAAAGAGTCTGGACCCATCCTCTTGACATCCACCCTTAAGACACTTATAAGCATTTGTAAGATCCCTTCTCAGCCTTTTCTTCAGGCTAAACAAGCCCAGCTATAGTGAGGTCTTGTAGCCCGCCTCTGGACTCTCTCCAGTAGCTCCTCATCTTTCTTGAAGTGGGGAGCCCAGAAGTGGACGCAGTACTCCAGATGCAGCCTCACTAGGGCAGAGTAGAGGGGGGGGAGAACCTCCCTCGACCTGCTGGCCACACTCTTCTTAATGCACCCCAGGATCCCATTGGCCTTCTTGGCAACAAGGGCACACTTCTGGCTCATGGTCAACCTGTCCACCAGGACACCCAGGTCCCTCTCCACAGAGCTGCTTTCCATCAGGTCAGCCCTGAGCCTGTACTGGTGCATGGGGTTATTCCTCCCCAGGTGCAGGATCTTGCATTTGCCCTTGTTGAACTTCGTCAGGTTCCTCTCTGCCCAACTCTCCAGCCTGTCCAGGTCTTGCTGAATGGCAGCACAGCCTGCCGGTGTATCCACCACTCCTCTCAGTTTTGCGTCATCAGCAAACTTGCTGAGGGTACACTCTGTCCCTTCATCCAGGTCATTGATGGAGAAGTCGAACAAGACTGGGCCCAGTACTGACCCCTGGGGAACATCCCTAATTACAGGCCTCCAACTAGACTCTGCACCGCTAATGACAGCACTCTGAGCTCTGCCATTCAGCCAGTTCTCAATACACCTCACTGTCCACTCATCTAGCCCACACTTCCTGAGCTTCCCTAGGACGATGTTATGGGAGACAGTGTCAAAAGCCTTGCTGAAGTCAAGGTAGACAACATCCATGGCTCTCCCCTCATCTACCCAGCCCATCATGCCATCATAGAAGGCTATCAGATTGGTCATGATTTCCCTTTGGTGAATCCATGCTGACTACTCCTGGTAACCTTCTTTTCTTACACTTGCTTAGAGATGATATCCAGAATGAGCTGTTCCATTGCCTTTCCAGGGACGGAGGTGAGGCTGACCGGCCTGTAGTTCCCTGGGTCCTCCTTGCCTTTTTTGAAGACTGGAGTGACATTGGGTTTCCTCCAGTCCTCAGGCACTTCTCCTGTTCTCCAGGACCTTTCAAAGATAATGAAGAGTGGCTCAGCAATGACATCCACCAGCTCCCTCAGCACTAGTGGGTGCATCCCATCGGGGCCCATGGATTTGTGGATGTCCACTTTGCTTAACACAGTCCTCCTCGACCAAGGGAAGGTCATCCTTTCGCCAGGCTTCCTCTCTTACCTCCAGGGACTGGGATTCCTCAGGGCCGGCCTTAGCAGTGAAGACTGAAGCAAAGAAGGCATTCAGTAACTCCGCCTTCTCTGTATCCTCCGCCACCAGGGCACTCACCTTGTTCAGCAGTGGCCCCACCTCTTCCCTCATCTTCCGTTTGCTACTGATTTACATAAAGAAGCCCTTCTTGTTGTCTTTGATGTCTCTTGCCAGATTTAATTCCAGGTGGACCTTAGCCTTTCTCATTGCATCCCTGCATGCTCTGACAACGTTCCTGCATTCCTCCCAAATAGCCTGTCCCTCTTTCCACATTCTTTAGACCTTTTTCTTCCATTTGAGTTTTGCTAGAAAAACTTGCTCATCCATGCACAGAAATGGCTGGGGTATTTGTACCCCATGTTTGTACAGATATTTTGTGCTTGGGATCTGATAATTTTTAGACTATGATATGCTTTAGAGTTGGAATAAAACCCAAAAGCTAGTGGAAAACAAACTGTTAGGAATTAAAAGAGATCTTTGAGAAAGGCATAAGTGAAGAGCCTTATGATATCTCACTATCTGTCTGTGCTACAGTTTCTATTTTCATGAGCTCCAAAACTTGTACTGCTTTTTCCAGTTTTTTCACTTGGAAAGTTGATAAGGAAACAGCTGTAAGGTTTATACCCAAAATGATAACTATAGGTTTATATCTTTCTCTCTTTAATGCGATACTCCTCCTTCTATCATTTATGCTACAGAATAATTTTCTAAGTACTGTACAAATATCATTTGGGGTTTTCACCAGGCATCATGGCCTCTAACCACTCTTAGGCATTGTAATTACTTGCTGCAGTGTACTTTAGTGTAGGGCATATGGAGATCCTGTAAAGCTCACTATATTCTACATCACACAGCATCCTTCATATGTTATATTCTAGCATAAGATGTTACTCAGCCAACAGATGTACTTAATCAAATATAGGCAAGTTTCTGAATGGCAGATATTTATTTCAGTATTGGTGACAGTGTTCTGTTTACACTGGGGCAGATTTCATTCTACAGCATGCTTAAACATATATTTAGGTTCTATTGAAGTTAAGCGCTCAGATAAACAGCAAACCTAATGGTTATATATGACCCACTGTATTCCAAATTCAGCAGAAGTGAAATTAAAAGACTGGATAACTTGGGTGTTCAAAGTCTGTAGGACAGAGGAAGAACTGATGGGAAAATGCAGATGAATAGGCAGCACCTAAGGATTCAGTCTTTTTTTCTGAAACAGAAGAAACAAATTTACCACTGATAACTGAGGGGGCTGTGTTGTCCTATAGTGGCCTTTGTTTTCAGCAGCTGGATAAGTATCCAAGGAGGAAAGTGGGAACAGACTGTAAAAAGGTGTTTAATACTTTTTCTTATCGTACCGGTTTTAGCTGAGATGGAATTGCTTTTCTTCATAGCAGCTCATACGGCACTGTTTTGTATTTGTGACCAAAACAGTGTTGATAACACAGGGATTTTTGGCTATCATTTTCTTAGAGAAGTATTAATATTCTCTAAATCTGCATATTTAAATTTATTTGTTTTGTTGTAGCCAGTCACTGAAACTCTCTCATTAACATGCAAAATATATGAAGAGGATTTAAATAGCCTACCTGTTTAAAAATTCTCCTGTAGATCATAGATGGGATCAGTCACTCCACAAATGCAGGCTATGTGCATTAGCTTTGGAGACATCCCATAGAACTGGTTTAAATTAAACACTGGCTTTCACATAACACAATGTAGGCAAGATGAATCCTGACCTTTATGCACTATTTGTAAAACATAATAATACTTCTCTATATTCCAGGCTTAAAACAGTAAGAGTCACGACGATCTTGGTGCTCAAATGTTATGCAAACTGAAGCCAGATAAATACTTAAATATTAATTTGCAGATGCAAAATATCTTCATCCATGTAGGCAATTTTCAGAAAGAAACATTTGTTACCTTGCTTGGCCAGATCCAAAAAAGACTTCAATATTAAATGACAGCTTTGTTTAGCGTAAGTTTCAAGATTTGGACTCTTGTTTCTGCATTTGTCTTACTAAAGTCTAGCCTCGCTAAAATTCAACTCGGGCATATGTTTGCACACAAAGTATACAAAACTATATAGGTACAAAAATGTGTCTTCTAATTGTTCTCTCATTCTGTACAGTTAAGACTAAAGAGTCAAATTTCCTTTGCAATATGAAGTATAGCAAGTGTAAGCAACACAAACAATAGAAACAGTGATTTCAACACAGTCTATGGTACTCTCAACAACCAGAGAGTGAACACATTAACGACAGCCACATTGTGAGCAAAACTTTGAGTGCTGGAAGTACTGAGAGACCAAAACTATATATTATGTCTGAAAGTTACTAACAGACAGTTTAGAAGTTAACAAATGAACCTATTTTAAGGGAAATTGGAGCCTATCTATTTCCTTTCAAACGTGGTAATTTAATGGTTTTATAGTGTGCTTGCGTGTATGAGATAGATAGAGAAAGAGAAGGAAAATCTGATCCTTTCAGGAGAGGAGGAATTGAAAGATGACGCAGAGTTTTATACCTTAGGTGCAGTTTACCCTCCAAGCAAATTTCTATAACTGTAAACAAAGAGTTCCTCTTATCTAATTATGAAGAAACAAATGCATGTAATAAAATCTTAATTAGTAAATGTAATATAATTTGGTTTTGATTAAAAATCTAACTTCTAAATCAAACTTCTGTATACTGGTAGTAGGTCTACCTCTTTCATTTCTGGATAATAACATCAGTTTTATGTGGAAGAGGGTCTCTTTTACGGATGCATCTTACCATTTTCTGGTTTTTGGACTTTGTGTTTCTTAGGGAAACAAATAGAAAATAAAGTCAGTCTAAAATTAGAGATTTGATTTTGAAAATTAATGTATATTATGCAAATTATTAGAAAATCATTAAGTAGGAAGCGAATTTACTTTTCACACAGTGAAAACGGGCCTAATTCATGAGGAGACTGCCAAGAAATTATTAGCTTTTATACCCACACAGTGATTCTTTTCTTATCTGGCATCGCAGAACTAGCCAAAAGCATTCTTCAACTGAAATGGTAACAGCAGGAATCTGTGTACAGATCCAAGGAAGGAAAAAAACCCACAACAACCACATAAAGTGACTTGAACCAGTCCTTTGCTCACCTCAAACTCACACCAAGCCCCCTGAAATCAGTTAAACTATTTACGTGAATAAGGATTTAGCTCTATCTTAAGAGGAGATTGTTCTAACTTTCTTAAGAAGTCCTGCAATGTATTCTCTAAAACATTGATTGGATATATGAGGATTAGGATGTTTGGGGTTTTTTTTCCATTTCCCACGCAGAACAGAGGGGATTTGGATGTCTGGAGAAGTTTCCAAACCTATGAAACTGGAATTTACATACTGCTTTCACATATACATCTCCGTAAAGACACTAATGATGGGGCCATGCTGTTACATCTGCAATGCTCAGTGCTAGGGTAGCGGCTATAACTAATCTGTGGCTACACCTCCTTGGAGGTGTTAAAAATGTAGAGCCCATGAATTATGTTTCCCTCTAACAACTATGTCTATCAGGAGAGAACAGCAAGTGGCCAGGCCATAGCAATAGAGCTCAGCAGTCCACCTTTGGAAATTTGTACTCATGCCTACACGAAAGACAGTTTTCTGTCATAGCTTAAAACATACATAATTTAAAAAAAAATGAAAAATTGGTTGTCCTCTAAGTGGTATTTCCAATTATATAATTTCAAAATGAACCTCCAATTTAAGTCTGAATCAAAAGCGTTGTCTCTCTAAGAACATACTGTCTCCTATCATGGTACTATCAACATTAAGATCTGGTATAAATCATGACATCTTTAAGATGTGCTCACATACGGTAGCACAATAGTTGCACATGCAGTTATATTGTAGTAAAGCAGTCACCTCACAGTAATTCATTTTCTATATCACAGTTTTCGTTGCATAGTCTGTTCCCTAAGGATACCTAATATGTCTACCCTAACATTGTTATAACTTATTCTGGTGCATAAACATTCAAACAGCACAGCAGCAGAGAGCAGCTCCAAGATCTTGATTAATAAAAACACATGCCTTCACTATGTATGAAAAGAAGTCTTCCAGCAGTCAGGAAGATATGAAGAATTGAGCTGTTTGCCCTGTGAAGAAACAGGGAACAAAAAAACAAGTGTGCATACATTAAGACAGTGTCTGATACCATGCATGCTTAACCCCTGTACTGGTTTTGGTTGGGATAGAGTTAATTTTCTTCATAGCAGCCCCTAGGGTGCTAAGTTTTGAGTTTGTGACCAAAGCAGTGTTGATAATAAACCGATATTTTACCTATTGCTGAGCAGTGCTTACACAGCACCAAGGCTTTCTCCATTTGTCTCTGTCCCCCACAACGAGTAGGCTGGGGACAGACAGGAGCCTGAGAGGGAACACAGCCAGGAGAACTGACCCAAACTGGCCACAGGGATAGTCCATCCTCGGCAATAAACCCAGGGGGTGAGTTTATTAGGCGTTACCGTTTCTCAGTGACTGGTGGGGCATCCACCAGCTGCTTGTGAGTGATTGCTTTTACATCACTTGGACTTCTTTCTTTTGTTTTGTTTTGTCTTTTTCTCTTTTACTTAGTAACTTTCTTTATCTTGACTCACAAGTTTTCTCACTTTTGCTTTTCCAGTTCTCTCCTCCATCCCACTGCAGGGGGAGTGAGTGAGCAACTGAGTGGTGCTTAGCTGCCTATTGGCGTTAACCCACAGCAGCCCCTAATGTTATTTTGGTGTTAAGTGTACAGTTAATAAACCACACATGCATCATTACTCTTATTGGTCGGAGAGGATTTTTATTATTATTATTTTTATTATTTTTAGAAATAACCGTCTATAACAGTGCAAGTACTTTTTTAAAGATCACTGAGTAGGACAGGGAGGGAACATCAAAAGCATACTGGATTCACAAAACCTTTTGTGTTACTCCCTTTGTGGGAAAGGTGCACTACAAGATGAAGCTGATCTCAGTTGAACTCTGAACACTTCTATAATACTGCTAGTGTTATTATGAAAAAGAAGGAAAGGATGCATACTTAATTTGCTGAATTCAGATACAACTGTCAGTAAATCATCAGACAAAGGGTCAAAACTACAGACATCAGAGCAGTTACTTTATCTCAGTTGCAGCATGTCATTTTAAATATGTATCTGGTAGCAGTAGGAAATAGGTAGGTTTAATAATGACTGCTAACAGTAGCTGTTAGAGAGACTAGGACTGGATAGAGCATTTTCCTCTGCGATCTAGCTTGTTTGTAACCATTCACTGTAATTATCTTCTGAACATTCAGAAAGAAAGACCTGATATTGACTCTGAAACAATTCCAGTGAACACATACATCATCAGCCGCTTAACTGTGTCCTGTCTAGTGACCCCCTACATGATCCAGCAGTAGAACGTGGCAACTTTCTGTAGTGCGTACACCTGACAGCTCTAAAACGGAAATTTGCCAAGCATATCAGGTTAGGGAGTGATTGCTTGCAAGCAAGTGATTAAACGGCAGATTATTTTCATTTAGCAAGAGGAAGAATAATGAGTCAAATGTGTTTCAGAGGGCTGAGAGCAGTGCAGACTGGCATATTGTGCCTGATGCAACATGAAGTCACAGGAGCATGATTTAAAGGCAGAATGGACTGGAATAATTACTCACTGTTTAGAAAAAAACAGCTGCTGAGGATTTGAAGGAAATCTCAGCTGCCAAGGGGATCAGCATTTCTGCTATTTGTGTTGTATCTGCCTGCTTCAAAATGTACGAAGTATGCGTCTTAGTTTCAAAACACAGATATCCACTATTCATGCTCTCAAAAGCAGTCTTGGCAGTGATATATGGTAATGCCAAGTCTTGAACTGTAACTTTTTGAAAATAAAATTAAAAAACAAGTTGTTACACTAAGGAACATTTTTCCCTTTGGTTTTGTAATGAGAAGGGAGGGAAGGTTGAAGAAGTTTATCAAGGAAATATGTAGAGCTTGACAAAAATGTTGACCAAATAAGATTATTATCTAATGGAAATTATTTTTTATTTCATTACTTTTTTTTTAGTGAATACGTTCAGATAGGAATGCTTGACAAACAGTGAATTCTCATGTCATTAAAAAAAACAGAAAACATAGCTAGTCAGTAAATGAACATGAAAGGTCAAATCAGTACAAATCAATCACTTCTTGGCTTTTTAATGACAATGCCCTGGTGATGTCAGTGATGTGCACGTGAGATACCCAGAGAATGAATGTGGCATCACTTCACAGGATTTTTCCAGTCTCACTACACAAACCTCTTAATCATGGTGGTTACTTACTGCTGATGTCCAAGATTCCTACTCACAAAGATCCACGAGGTTGAGCGTATTTTTCCATTTCAAAGTTCTTTTGAGAAACCATCCAGTGCCATGTAAATCATTAGGTATCCCATTGTCACAACAAATGTAAATGTACATCAACTCAAGTACTTCAGCTGACTATTATTTTGGACTAACTTCAAATAGAAAAATATATTCGAAATAAAAGAAAGAGTGGGAATGACTTTTAGCCTCCAGTGCAAATATTACAAAAGAAAATCTGAGAAAAAAAGTAATTTATTTGCAACCTTTGCCTGAGTTTCAAAGTATTAAGTTGTATAAGAAGTACTGTAGTAAATCACATGCTGGAAATTTATCAGTTTGTAGAAAAATATCTGTATGGACTATTGACTAGAAATATTTGAATACTTTATGTAACGTACAGAGAATATATATATATACACACACATATATTTTTCTCCCTGAAGGAGTTTGACTCATATTCCTTTATGACAATCTAAAGTACATTCAGTGAATTTCATTGTTTTCCAATGGCAACTGTATTGAAACTATCACACGTAATTTTTTGAGTAGCAAGAGAAATGCCCAAAGAATTTTACTCTGTCTCTGTAGTCAGTAATACCATACACTGCACACAAGAAGGTGTACAATGCCTTCGTGGACGTATTTGTTTCCAAATAAAGACATAATTTGTAATTCAGCTACAGGACTTAGGGGAATTTGGGTATAAACATATATGACAGAACAAATATAAAAGCTAATATGTTGGCAACAATCGATGTTAGTGGATGTATGTCTGACTACAACTTTCTTTTCAAAGCACCGTCTTACTCATCCCTGTGTTGCTGGTACTATTATAATTACATGGAATTAAGCTATTCTATATTTTCACTCAAAACTACTGATGGTGGTCTACATAACAGTCAGTCTTGCTTTTACCAATTCTCTGCACATGCTGCATTGTGAGCACGTGAATGACCCCCAAGACTCCCCAAGTGAGTCTTTCAGCATCTTCATGTTGAGCTGGCTAGCTGTACCGCACTTACCTTTCTTTTTCTTTCCTTTAACACCTGTGCTAGTTAGGGTAGAAATACACTGTGATGTTAAAGGAACCGTGCGGCTGTATGACATGATACTATTATTACCATTACCTTTCATGACACTTGATAATCCAACAGACATGCTCAAGATAAAAGATCTTTCTCTCCTGACACTCTTGTGTCTTATTGTACTCCATATTGTTTTCCAGCAATGTTTTCTAGCATTGTTTTCTAGCACATTACACCCACTCAAACATTTCTTCTCCTTCAAGGACCTGTTAAAAGAAATCTACTCTGCCTCCTTAACTATGGCATATCTTTACTGTCTCTTAGAAAGCCAAGTTTAGACTTGAAAGATTTGGAAAACAATTAGTTATAGAATTCTAGAATCATAGAATGGCAAGGGTTGGAAGGGACCTTAAAGATCATCTGGTTCCAACCTCCCTGCCATGAGCAGGAACATCTTCCACCAGACCGGGTTGCTCAGAGCTCCATCCAACCTGGCCTTGAACAATACCAGGGAGGGGGCAGCCACAGCTTCTCTGGGCAACCTGTTCTGGTGTTTCACCACCCTCATGGTGGAGAATTTCTTCCTAATATCTAATCTAAATCTGCCCTCTTATAGTTTACAGCCATTCCCCCTTGTCCTATCACTACACACCCTTGTGAAAAGTCCCTCTCCATCCTTCCTGTAGGCCTCCTTCAGGTACTGGAAGGCTGCTATAAGGTCATCCCGGAGCCTTCTCATGGTAAAGCTCTCATTTTCTAGCAAGAATGTGAAATGAACAGAGAAAATCCAAACCAAAAATTAGTATTGGCAAAAAATCAGATTTTTCACATGCTGATCTTTCTTCTTTTCCAGAGAAAACATTCTAGAGTGTGCATTTTCCCATGGAATACGCATTTTAGAAAAAAAATCACAAAAAATAAAAAAAAAAAACGAAATCACACAACATTTGTTGCATCTGAAATGTTTGGTTTTCTTGAAATGAAACACACTGCTGTATCCAGCTACAGAGAAGCACACGGGGTGTTTCAAGTATCCAGTGAGAGTACTCGGCTACCATGTTCACAGAAAAATCCACTACAATGAAATGTGTGTTCAGAAATATATACGGGTTCTGACAGGTAAAAGGGACAAAAAATTCACCATGTACACAGCCCAGCAGTGGAACAGGCTGCCCAGAGAGACTGCGCAGTCTCCATTCCTGGAGGTTACTAAGACCCAGCTGGATAAAGCCCTGAGCAATCTGGACTAAATTCAGTGCTGACTTGGCATTGAGCAGGAGACAAAGTGACAGCCTCACAAAATCCCTCCTCAACCTGGATAAATCTATGATTATCTGACATAGAAGACTAAAACCAAAGATGAACACAAAAACTCACAGCAGCATACACAGGCTTGCATTTCTTTCACTTAGGAGTGGAGCTTAGAATTTAAATATTCAGTCTATGTTATGGGATGTTATTTTCTAACATCAGACAGTCAACAATCCAAAGAATTCCAGAGAAAAGCCTACCAGGTTTTCTCCTAAAATATTTTTGCCTGAAATGTTCATAAGACATAAATTTATATCTGTGAAATTCATTTATTATCTTATTGTCCTTACTAAATAAGTTTTCTTTTTGCATACATATAAACTGTAATGTGTGATAGTTAAACTTACTGTACACCTAATAACACCTTAAAAAATGCACTATATTAAGTATGCTTGACAGCATATACCCAGATTACATACCCTTGCAGTTAGAGTAAACCATTTGAGAAAAAGCACTGTAACTCTTAATTACAGCAATGCCAGTTTTCCAGAATTCTGTCCAAGTCTTTCCTACCTCAGCACCACCAACACACAGGCACATAAACTTAGGCTTGATGTTTATTATTCTTCCTGCACAGTGCTGGAAGAAACGTTATATTCACTCATGTTCTGAAAAGTATAAAGGGATCGATGCAAGAGGAGATCAAGATCATGCAGCTAAGGTAGACAGAGCATGAATAATAAAGTAGATTCTGTTTGAACAACAACTGCAAAAGACCTTATGAGTTTGACTTGAACTTAATGTTTTGGGGATAGTTGACTGTGTCAGGGGCAGGACCCAACATGAGACTTGATCTTTTACACATCATTACAAAGAAGTTCAGATGCTGGGGACCCTGTGGGTGAGAGCACCTACTGAGCATGTAGGAGCTCTACCTATAATTGCATTTCAGCTCAAATATACAGTTTTATTATTACCTATTCAGAAAGCTGGCAGACATTTTCAATATATGAGTTTAATTACAGACTGAAGAACCTCAGACACAGGCAGACTAGCTGCTCCTTAAAGATTTTAAATTCCACAGGTTGGTTTCCCATTTCCTTTTCAAAATATTCTCCATTTTGCTGTGTAAACCACACTCACACCTGTATGCTTTCTCTCACAGCAGGCCCTCACAGAAGGTTCCTGTAGAATCAGCTGACCATGATTCTGCAGATAAATGACAATGAAAGGTATATGAGCTTTATTTCTTTAGAAAGATAATTAAGATTGAAAGAGTTGGTGCTACATATGAAGATCACCAAAATGGAAGTTAATGTGGCTGATTAAGCATGAGCCAACAGTGTAATGCAGTGATCAGAATGATAAGGCTCTCTTGTATTTTAACTGACATTACAGACATAGTCCTACCAGTGAGTAAGGAACTAGCAAGATGTTTAAAGTACTCTGTACATGTGGAAAAAAAAGTGACAGGAATGAGACCTGGACAGGCTGGAGAGTTGGGCAGAGAGGAACAAGAAGGGCAAGTACAGGGTCCTGCACCTGGGGAGGAATAACCCCATGCACCAGTACAGGCTCAGGGCTGACCTGCTGGAGAGCAGCTCTGCAGAGAGGGACCTGGGTGTGCTGGTGGAGGACAGGTTGACCATGAGCCAGCAGTGTGTCCTGGTTGCCAAGAAGGCCAATGGGATCCTGGGGTGCATTAAGAAGAGTGTGGCCAGCAGGTCGAGGGAGGTTCTCCTTCCCCTCTACTCTGCCCTAGTGAGGCTGCATCTGGAGTACTGCGTCCACTTCTGGGCTCTCCACTTCAAGAAAGATGAGGAGCTACTGGAGAGAGTCCAGTGGAGGGTTACAAAGATCATGAGGGGAGTGGAGCATGTCTCCTATGAGGAAAGGCTGAGAGAGCTGGGCTTGTTAAGCCTTAAGAAGAGGAGGCTGAGAGTGGATCTTAGAAACGCTTACAAATATCTGAAGGGTGCGTGTCAAGAGGATGGGGCTCGACTCTTTTCAGTGGTGCCCAGCGACAGGACAAGGGGCAATGGGCACAAACTGAAGCATAGGAAATTCCATCTGAACATGAGGAAGAACTTCTTCCCTCTGAGGGTGACGGAGCACTGGAATAGGTTGCCCAGGGAGGCTGTGGAGTCTCCTTCTCTGGAGATATTCAAAATCCGCCTGG
>Ga0065711_1032804_pt1 | contig 26658 bp, 14 predicted proteins | sample Hoacrofraction12_FD_59098 | JGI IMG/M metagenome (GOLD analysis project Ga0065711, IMG submission 59098) | Hoatzin crop microbial communities from Cojedes, Venezuela - Epithelial fraction 12 v2 (version 2) | ecosystem: Host-associated > Birds > Digestive system > Esophagus > Crop | place... | reverse complement strand
TTTTTTTTTTTTTTTTTTAATTAAAAAAAAAAGCAGCAGCAACCTCAGGAGCTCAAAGGTGCTTCTGAAGTTCTGCAGGAACCAACCTCTGCTAGATGTCCACTAACCTCAGAAACAACTGAGCTCACCCTCCTCTCCCTAGCGCTTCCCAAATTCCATAAAGAAACAAACAGGAGCAACCCAAGCTCCTCTCTTCCCTGCCCAGGTTGGGCCAGAGAAAGGGCAGCGCCAGATGATGAACCAGAAGCATTTGGGTACGTGATACCTCACACTAAGTCACACTTGTGAATGGATGGTTTCAAGGGCAGGTTTTCCATTTGTAAGGGATTTTTTGACCTTGCATTTACCGTGATGTGCTTCAAGGATCAAGGACAGTGTGGCAATGACTTACCACGCCACGGCTAGGGGGATGGGACGTCTGTAAGAACAAGTAGTTCCCTCCCTTTGCTGGAGGTTTGCTGGTCATTATACTGGTCCCACTAACATAGCTGCAGCTGCTAAACTGCATTGCAAGAATATTAAACGTGTTTTTAGTACTGCTCTTCCACGCTAGCAATTGCTGTAATTACAGAAAGGCATTAAAAAACCTCCACAGAGAAAGGCTGTCTCTACTCAGCTCATAAGCAGGCACCATGAGAAAGTTCAGCAACCTCCAGACCATCAACACTGCATCCATTCTGGTGGCAAGGGCTAATGCCATGAGTTCTTCTTTTACACATTTACTAGAACAAATCTGTACCTTTCTAAACTCCGAGCAATTTTCTGACCTGAGGGAAAAGTGTCTTCTCATTCTAAATCCGCTTTAACGATCATGCCTACCCCATTCCACTGAGACTGTTCAGAGGAAAGAGACTCTAATCTATTTAGCTTCACGGAGGGTTTCTCTCTGACATGTGCTCTCCTAATAGACCATTTATCAGGATGAAGGGTGCTCCCCAGGGAGTGCAGACAGCAGGACAGGCCTAGCCTGAGTGACAGTCTGTCCAGCAGAGAGTGACTTTAATGAAGCACAGAATAAACAGGAAGATTAAGAGAGTGCAAAAATCAGTGACAAATTTTGAGTTCACCTGGGCAGCTTACTGTGCAGCACAGATCTGTCATGGAGTTATAAATGCTGTATCTCTGTTTGGTTGCTGAGGATCATCTATAACACTGCACACATCACAAGAGAAAGCTTTCCTGGTGATTCTCACACCCTTGAGAGAGGATACCTGCTTTAAACCCAGAAACACTCTGCAGTTGTAGGTGGATGGGACTCTGCTGGTTGTGTAGTCCAGCTCCATGCTCAGAGCTGGGTCAGTTTCCAGTGTGTTGCTCTGGGATTTCCTAAGTAATTCCTTTTCAGATGATAACCTTTTGTAGGTTCTCATCATGGAGTTTCTTTCTCTGCAACAGAAATCTGGTGACAGTGTGGGTATGTTGTATGGGATCCATCTTAGCGAAGTTCAGGCTGCAGCACCTCCCGTTGAGTCTGAAGTCCTGTTACTGCCAATGGATAGAAGCAGGTGTGCCTGCCAGCTACAAACACCTGCCGCAGGGGAAGATCATGTCAGCATCTCTCTCCAGGGTCCGTTAATGGAAAAAGATCAACTCAGACGCGCACATCTTTGGACAATGAATTCCACCCACAAGCCATCAGGTACGTAGGTCTGAGGTGTAGCCAAGCCTTATTCTTCATTCTGACAAGTGTGACTTACTCCAGACATCTCTCCAACATCTTCATACTTACTTCTTTTGCTGGACTCTGATATAAATTGCTAAAGGGAGGCAGAGGCTGAGGCTACGAATGAAGTTTTTCACCCAGTGATAACGAGCCACAAATGTGGAAAGGAACCTTACTACTACAACACCTCGCAGCTAGAACAGCCTTGTTACAGCATAGGCATCTACTACCAGCAAGTAAGACTCATGCTAAATCTTGTCTCTGGATGGTCTGCTGAATTTAAATACACCATTTTGGTAAAGCAAAGAAACCAATCATTTTTCTTTCTGCAGATGCTAGTATTGAACACAGAATACTGGCATATACTTTATAATTTTATTTAAACATAATACTTTATTCCCAGAAAAGCGAATGGGAGTTTTACCTTTAGTTTCTAGAGCAGTAGAATTGTCAGTGTTAACTGCTTTCAAATCGTTTTGTTCATACAGGTCAGACAAACTCTACCAAAACAAAGAGCAGAAGTTTCCAAACAGAGTAACAACCACAACACTCACTCTTGCTGTAAAATCTCAGGAGCATCTGTAGTTTTTGATATAAAGTGGCTACATAAAATCAGTTTTATAGATGCTGTTCTAGAGTTCACATTGTCTAGTTTATGTCCCTGTAAAATTTCTGCTTTGTCTGCACTAGCATTCACATACGACATCCAACTTCACAGACAATGTCTGCTCCACTCTATAGACATTTGTGGGTTTTTTGCTTTAAAGCAGCATATATGAGGTCTTTCCACGAGTACAATAACTTAAGCTATATGTGAAACAAGCAATACAAAAAGTGTGATCTTTGATGTTTCAGGCTCCCAGCCTGCCCATGTTGTAGCTCTACGCTGTCAACAGATGATGGCACCAAAATGCAATCTGTTAGCTGTAGCTACGCGATAACTGACATTGCTTGGACAAATACATTAAAACAAATGTTCTGATATTTAGCTAATTTAAACCGTATAAAACAGACATAAACTAAGCAAAGGCTACGACACGCTTTTTAAAATAAACCATCACCTTTCTGCTGCTCCCTCTTCCCCCATGTCTCAGGCTTTAACCCTTAACCGGCAGACAAAGGTTTTGCCTTTCAAAGTGTGCACAGCAAAATGAGACACTTGAGTAAGGGCCTTGCTGCTGAGGGATACTGTGGATAGATATTCATGTTACGGCAGTCACCAGACTTTCAGCCTTTGCTAATCTTGGGCTATGCACAGCAGTAAGCATTCTCTTAAAAGCACAGGCTAACTACAGGATCAGATGCACCATCAAGAATGTGAAGCTCAGGAAGTTATCAGCGGTGGGCAAGTTGTGCTTTCAAATCCATAAATAATTTGACTGTTACAAGTCACAAATGTACTACCCTTCCATAGATATTTTCATGAGTTTCTTACTTTAATCTTTGTCAATTGCTCTGGTTTAAACACCATCAGTTTTGGCTAGCACTTCAAAAACCATCTGGTATATAAATATTCATCAATGAATTTACGAGAAATACAGTCTCCTTTCACTGCTTCTCAGGTAGACATCGTGTACAGATTTAAAATAGCAGGAGCGGTATACATGATTAAAGATTTGGTAACCTGATCTGTAATAGTATTTCTAATGCAGATTATACCTTAAAGCAGGAAGGAAGAAGGTGCTAAATAACTCAACAGAAAGTACAACAAATGAACAGTTAGGTAGTTAACAATCTACAGTTCTATAGTCCTTGCAGAGTTTTAATGGAAGCTATGTTGCTTAATCTATGAAAAGCATTTTCTGGTGGCTACACATTAGCAGAACCATCATTAAAACTGTGATTTATTATTGGAAGGAGCCTCAAAAGTATTACGCCCCCGCATCATGTCCTGGAACCAATGGTCAGGTCAGCATTTTGTTAATGCTCTGATATGCCTCGAGAGCAAGACAAAGAGGTCGATTAAATCTGAAAAGACAAAACCCCCACAACTATACTTGTTAGAAGTGTAATTAGTAGGCTGAATTCTACAGTCCAGAATAATGCTAATGGCTAAACAATTTTTAAAGGGTAGAATGCAATAGTATTTCACAAAAGGTATTTAAAAAATACTCCAAAACCTAACTATGGAATATAAACAGTAAAACATTTCTGACACCTAACACGTTCGTATGATACTATTGCCAAAATAATTGTATTGAGATCTGAAGGCTTAAAACCGCATCTTCTGTGTTCAGAGATCACTGAAAGCAATTCCTATAAGCTGTCCATTCATTCCTTCTAGCTCATTCATTTACTGATAGGACTGTCATTTTTTTGACAGACAGTAATAAAGGTATTAGTAGCTGTTTTACCCTGCTTTGTACATTTCATATACCTTTCCTCATTAAAGAATATTTTGACACATTATAACAAGACACCTTTATTCTTTATGTTTGATGCACAGGGAACATCTTCATATTAGCATGTCTGTTAAAAAAAGAGTAAAGATTTTTATTATTAGAAACTGTACACTCTCTTTGCTTCTAAGATATGACAGGAAAAGGCTTTATATGAGACATCAAAATCTTCCTATTCAAATATGCAAATATGATTTTTACACCACTGAAAATAAAAACAAGATTCAAAATTTACCTTCATTCTCTGTACAAAGTACGTTGTAGGATTTTTTTTCATAACACTGAAGTTATCTGTACCATTCCAAAAGAAATCTTCCATTTTATCTGACTGATGCTTTTCCCTGTGTATTTTGAGTATTACACCTTGGTCACTTGCTCGGGAAAGGCCTTGTAAATGAAAACACTGGAATGGAAATTAAGGAAATACTTTGTTTCTAGCTCTACTAAAAGTACTATATATGCTCTGCTTAATCTGATTTCCATTGAGGGTTAATTTTAGAAAGTTGTTTAATCTCCACATTTCTGATTTGGATCCAGTAATATCCTTCCTTTCCCAGTCTCCCTCTGCAAACTTTTTACAGGATCTTTTGTTAATTAGCCAACAAAAAAATTATACATACCACATTTATACCACATATACCAAAACTATAAGTCTGGGTTTGGCTTCTGGATGCAGCTGTAGTAAAAGTGAAAAACGACAATAAGGGTTGGAGCTAAAAAGCCAAAGTGGCACAGTTAAAACAGCAGCATGCTATTTCTAGTTCCCTAAGCAGTTAAAATCAAAAGTCAGGGTAGACCAGAACTGATTTTGTTCAGATGAGGTATTTGACATCTTTTCTTTGCATTACTGTTTTTCCTCACTAGACCAAGCACTAAATGACCAAAGTCTAACCCCCATCCTTGTCAACAGCTACAAGGACCATGCTTCGTCTACGCACCAAAGTCTCACTTTATCCCGAAAAGCCACCCTTGACTGACGAGCGCGCAGCCTGCCAGCCCCATACACAGGCTGTAAAAGTGACTATGATTCCCCGAGTCAGCACGCCAGCAGGCCTTTCTTCCAGCTAAGCAGGGCAACACTGCTGGTATAGACAGAGTATTTGCAGAGAGGCAGATAACACTGACTCATGTAGATTAAGTTACTCCTTTGCTCCCTGCTCGCTGAGGAAGAGAATTAAATAAGATACCTACTAGCCTGACTTCCTACTAGAGTTTAATTTGAGCAGCATTGCAGCATGCATCTTCTGCAGATTAGATTCCTAATGACTACCCCTCGGCTGATTCCATACTTTTAATTTGTGTGCTAGACCTATTCTGTGATGATCCCTGTTGGCACCACATTACAGTGGAGACTCACCAACAAGACTTCAAATGGACCGAATGGGGTGTCACAAGGAACATTGTTGTGGCAGCAGAAAACTTGGTATGGTTTCAGAGCTCTGTCTCAGACTGTTCAGCCACCCACCCTCAGCTCTACCAGCCATTGTACCCAAGCTATTTTTGAGTTCACTCAAGTGCAAGTACAAGGCTGGCATCCTGAATTGCCTGCACTGTAGATGAACCAAGGCAGACAAGACTGCTTCAGTAGGAATCTCAATCAGACACCAGGTTAAAACACCCATTAGCACATCCCATTAACACATCATTTGCAGAACAAAGGCCCTGGAAATGAATAATCCCTAAAGCAATACAATGCCCATCCGATATTTGGCTAAGCCCTCCCAGGAAAAAAATAGCAGAGCCATGATTCCAGCTAACACGAATCAGAACAGATCGGGAGGCCTGTGACTGGTAGTAAACCCCCAGAAGTATAAATGGAATAAGCTCCTCCACTCCTGGAGCATCGCTCACTGATGAGGGGACAGCGAAGACGAAAATCTCAGGAGGAGCTTCAAAAAGCCACACCTGGCTGGCCACATAATACAAATTTTCTTTTGTTTTAAAGAAAGGCATGAGGATTATAGTAGTGTATTTATCTTTGGACAGCTTTATATTCATACCCCAAATCCCATGCTCTGTTATTCTGGGACAAATTTATGTGTGTGTGTGTATCTATGCATTTTAGTAATTTATATAAAAGTTAATTCAGTGGTGTGATGAGAAACGCATATTACATTTAAATGAGCAAAGGGAATAACAAAGAAAACAGATGAATCCCATTACAGGTGTCTGTGAGGAAGAGAATAGGGATGTGAAGCTCCAGCTTGAGAATTTTAACAGCTGTCAACATTTAAATACCCCAGTGGGAATTAGCAGAGTAAAGCCTTTAACAAATCTTGCAGGTTACTGATGTTTGGCCTGTGCATCCACAGAGGGTTGAAATTAATGGAGCAAGGTTTAAACTCAGCCAACGTGTTTAGGATAATTTTGTGTTCTAGTGAATGTTGTCTTCATCATGCAGAATGAATTTCTGTCTTTTACCACGAGAAATCTACTGAATGGAGTATTTGTAACCTTCTGAATCTTCAGACCAATATATGCAACCAGAGGACTAAAAGTACCATCTCACTCAAATGCAGCACAAGCAAGATTTAAATTGTAAGCTCTTTGAAGAAGCTATATAAATTGGCAGCTTGCTCTTCACTTGCTTCTAGTTATAGCACTAGAAGGGTGAGCTACACTTAATAATAGAGCATAAAACAAAGTTCAATCAACTTAATTTCTGTTAATTACAAAAAATGGAGACCCTGCTTAAGAAACAGATAGTTGCCTTGTTTACAGAAATTCTCCCTGCTACTATGAAAGCAGCAGTCTTTTTGCTACAATTGCTAGCACCTACCATCTGCAGTAGAATGGGCTCCGAGTTGCTCCTTTCTGTGGCTACTCAAGAGGTGAAAGTGGAGGGGTGGGAGAGGGAGCCTGGCAGGCACACTCTGCTCCTGCTACAAATCACTCAAGCACAAGGAAGCCTAGAATAACGCTTAACTTACCTCAGTAATCCTTCTTCTAAATCCAGTCTTCTACCTTTTAAAGAGATGCACAACTCCGGTACAATAAAGTTATAAAATTAAGCAAAATATTCTGCATAGAAGCTTCCAAAACACCAGCCATGTACACATACATTATCCGTCACAGCCTGTTCCTGTATTATAGGGACATTAGAAGAATAGTATAGCATAATACATAGTTGCCTTCTGATTGGCCTAAGGATTTTGTGATTATGTATCTGCATTCACATAACTAGTCTTTACTCAAAGCTTAGGGTGAACAGGGACTTTCTTGCCCTCCCCAATAAGAAGGGCAAGGTTGACATAAAGAATCATAAATGTGTATACCTAGGCATTACTACCTATATAAAGATATGAAAACTAATAGAAACCCCATAGGCACAGCAGCCTCCCACAGCCTTGTCTGTTGTCTATATTCATTTTTACTCTTCAACAGATCATCATCCCAGGACAATAAGAAGGCAGTGCTACTGCTACCCACAGTATCTGCTGTCCTCCCAGTACTACCCTTCGAATGCTAATGCACAAAGTCAAACACTGGCAAAATAACAAAACAGAGGATATTAAAAATAAAAGAACCAAGAGAAGTATGTAAAAGATGTAGCTTAATTAGCACGTTCACTACAAACAGAAGTAACAGGGGTCTGCAAACAACACAGTTTCATGGATTACCTGTGTCAGGTTAGAAGACATTGAAGTTTATGGATGAGCCCATAATCAACACAACTCTCCTCTATTTTCAACCTACTCGCGCAAGACAAGTACAACATAAGAATCCATTATAATTCTAAAAATTACTATGAGATATTTAGCATAACCCAGACCTTCTCTTCATGGGCAAGATTAATGACACTTGAAAATCAGGAATCCTAAAGTATGCAAAGTAACAGTTTAGTCTAATGCAAGACCCTTTAGGTCTGAACATATTACATAGGATTTCTTCTAGAAGCTCTTCAGAAAAGTCAAATTTATTGTATCTTGCCACAAATGAAGAACAAGTTGCTGACAGGGGTACAATGCTTCTTTCAAAGAATTACAGTATAAATGGAGTCACTATAGCTTGTTTTGCTAAATCAGATACTAGCTCTTGATCTACGTAAAATATTGAGAGGGAAACATGGTGTCTTACCTTCACACAGGAACTCTTTAAAGTCCCAGAATTTTGGACAAATAACTATGTGGCTTTCTGCAATATGCAGCACTATGTTCAACATTTAAAAAGAAAATAAACATTACAGGATCCAGCTACACTGGGATTTTGCTTTCAAGATTCAGAGATGCTTGTATTTTAACGCTGGTTTAACTCTACCTCAGTATTTGAATCTTTATTTAGACATGATTCCCAAAACTTCTATAAAAAATGGACAGTTCAGATTGGGAGTTTCCATCTGCGCTGGTAACAAAGAATTAGTTAAAAAATTTTCTTTCTAGTCACCTGGTAAAAAGGGATTTTGATATTCTACTCTTCTCCCATACACTGATCTATCCAGGTAATTTTAAATCAGTAAAGCAAATAATTACAGGTTCCTAGAAGACAAAATGCTTACTTACAGTTTTGCAAACCATTAGAATACTAACTTCAAAACAAACGGAGCTCCCTTTATGCTTACTTGTCCTTAAAAGAGAAACTATAGAAATAAAAATCAGAATTAAAATACAGATGTTACTGTATTTGTGAGACAGGGAAAGAGCAGCTTTATCTTTCCATGCCAAAGGTGGGAAACTAGTCTGCCTGTAACATCAAGCCTGTTGAGTGTTATTTTCAAGGTTATTCATACCAACTGCAAATGCAAGGCCATTTTCAATCATTTGTAGTACATGGGATGTCCAAAACACACATCTAGAAACAGGTTAAGAAAACAAGTATTTACGTCATACAAATGAAGGGTAATTTACACACAGTCACAAAAATCTCATTTAAATCCAGAAATATCAGTATTGTAAAACTGTTTAAAATTCATTAGGTTTAAAACACAACAGAACTTTGGTAAAACAGTATGTCCTTCCAACTGTCAGTCATGTAAGTGAGCAAGAAAGACTGGGTACGAGAGACACTCTTTTCCTAGATACTGCCTCCTTTTGCAATGAAATCTAAACTACGACTAAAACCTGTTGTTTAGCTAAGTACAACCCAACACAATGGCATTTGGCTGAGCCTGCAGACAATCCAAAACCATACCTCCAAGGATTATTAACCCTTTGCTAGTAAATTTAACCTTTAAATTAATTGCTTGCAGACTGAGGAAAGCAGAAAAAGCAGCTGGATTGAAGATCTAAGGTGAATAGAGCACTGCTCTGATTTATTCAATGAGCAAACTGGTGTAGTGGCTGGAACACAGGGAGCAAGCTACTCATCTCAAAGCTGCCTGAAGGTTACATGGAAACTGGCTACATCTCGCAGCACTGACTCATCAACTGCCATGGGGAAACCTGCTTTAGTACTGACTGCAGGGTATGGCTTGCGATATGCGCTTCTTAGAATGCTACTAGAGAAACAAGCCAGTTACGAGCATACTTGAAAGAGAAAGGACCTGACTGTAATTAGGGAATAAGTGTGCATTGGAGGCTTTTAAAATTTAATTTGGATATCAAATTACATCTCAGATCTTTTTCCTTAACAACACAACAACAAAAAAGGTTCTGACCTAAAACAAGTTTCTTTAAAACTGAGTACAGCTGCTATTACTCAGCCTTCATAATGTACTATCACCCTGAAAACAACCACCCCATGAGGTTGTGTTGTACTTGTTCTACAAATATGTGACACAATCCCTGCCCCAAAGAGTTTGCAGTTTATGTTATAAAGTCTAATTACAGTGTGAGTGTAAACCAGAAACCTTCTTACAAGTGGCAACATTCTGAAAAATCAAGATAATTGCAACCCTAGCTCATCCCGATTTATGAGGCTATTTTTAGAACAGTATAGGCTGATGTGCTTTGAGCTTTTTTATATTTGCATTAAGTCCTCTGTGATTCCCCCTCTGAAATGTGCGCATATGCTGAGTCCATGTGAGATGCTACCACTGGCGCTTGTCATAAGAATTAAATCCCTCTCAAGCTTGTTTACAGCTCAGCGCTTGTCATACTGCTCCCCTGAGCTTCACGGCTGGTTGGTTTTTTTTCTTTCTTTTTGGCTCTGTGAAAGATTTAATTTCTTTTTTGTTTATGTGTGTACTTACACTTGCAGGTGCAGAAAAGAAAAAAATTGCTGTACCCAGATGTTCTGAAGCTGCAGTAGCATACATACTACAGAAATTAAGGAGAAAAACCGCAGCAGATAAAACCAACTTTCTCATAGAATATTCTACAGCATCTTTAATAAACCTATCATGTTTCATTGACAAGAAGACTCTTGATTCAATTTTAGGAAGACTAGAATATTTTACAGTTGCTGTTTCTGTTCTTTTGCAAAGAGTTTTTTTTAAGTCTGGAAGTGGTCCAATTACTCCTATTTTCAATTTCACTAATATCTTCTCATAGTGGTTACAGACTCAATCATCAATACAGCTACTGCATACCAAGCTGTCTTAGCTCATTACTGAGTCAGCTGAACCTCAGAGACTTTTATCCAGATTTTCACCCATGCTTTGAAAAATGCATTGTATTGTTAAAAAAAAAAATTCACCGTCTTGCTTCTGTAGTAACAGGAGAAATCATTGCCTGTAGGGACTCTGGTTCCAGTATCTCAAATCACATCTAGTTAAGCATGTCTCCATTTCACCACTGCAGCTGGTTAACCCTGCAATTCATTTATCCCCCCACATACTCTAAGGCGTAAAATTTAATGAGCTATGGTTTCATAGGCGACTACTGTAGCTATCCAGCTACACAGACAGTAATGTCTTGTCTGCTTCACCTTAACAGCGTGTGCAGACAGAGCCTTTCCGTTATCAGTAGAAGGGCTACTAACTTCTTTGTTCAAGCTCAGCACATGCGTTGAGAACCTTTCCTTAGATATGCATGTTCTAGTCAATTCAGTTTATTTGTACAACTATGCGCAGAACAAAATAGTTCTTTTGCTAACTTTCTTTGATCAACTTTTACCTTTTAACTTTTCTAGTCACGTACAATCTGTAACACAGAACTTGCTGATGATGGGAATGGTAAAAATACAAGCATCTGACACAGAACCTACTGGAATTTTAAAGGACACTCTTGTGAAACCTAAACCGATGAATCTGCTTTTCTTTTAGCTGTTCTCAGCTTCAGTAACTTCCTCTAGAGCTTCCACCGGGCCTTGCCTGGAAGAGCCTGCTCAGTGGCTCTGTAACATGACCTCTACAACCTGCTGTTGCAGTGGGGACATGATGAGCTTTTTTTTTTTTTTTTACTTCTATATCTTTGTTGGTTTTTCTCTGGATTTCCAGTTATCACCAGGAGAGAGTCCATTTCCTGTGCTAGGAGAAAAACCACAAGGATAGTTAAACTGAAACTGGTTTTACAGCATTCCCAAAATGAGAGGTGTTGCACAAATAAAAAAAGGTGGTATTGACTTAGTATGGTCTCCGGCAAGCATGAAGGTTTCCTGCTCCGTGCGTGTTCTTTTTCAGCAGATTAAATAAAAGACAAGAGACTGCAGTGGGTAATACGAATGAGGCGCAGAAAGCACCTTTACACCTCCCCTGAACCAGACATGGCAGTGAAATATATTTAGCTTGATGGCCAGGAATTGTCACCCGAGTTTGGACTGAGTGAACTTTGTCAATTATTGACCTTTATCTAATTGGTGTACATTATACACAAGAATATCAGCTTACAGTTAGGTCAAATGTCTTTGTACTTTGAAGCAACCGGTAATGGACAGTTTGGTCAGAGCTGCACCGAGTCTCATATTTCTTGACAGAGACCTCTACTCTCATTAACTAAAAGACTAAAAGCAGAAGCATTTTGCCTGTACATGTTCTATACTCCACTCACAGCAAAGTTCCCATTTGCTGCTGCTTCTTACTGATCTTTTATTGCAATGAGGCGTCTTGACAATCCACTGACACTCTTCATTTGCTGCTTTGTATTTTCTCTAGAGATTCTGTTCAGCAGAATTCCTACCATTGCCTATAAGGAAGAGAAAAAGGCTGTTATTTCAGGGAGTCAGCAGTTCAGGGTGGATATATTTTACCAACTCTAATTATGGATAAGCAAGAGACTGACCTTCAAAACATTTTTCTCGTAGTTCCCTTCCCCTGCTCCGCCCAGTTTATTTTATGCAGGGTCACATACAAAATGATATAAAAGAGATGTGATCAAGAAACTCTCATAAAAGTGCCAAGTGGATTGTAAGCTCTATCAAACACCAAATTTTATTTTGATGGAAAGAACCAATGTATTTGTAAGGGCTGTATAAATATATAAAATGAAGAATACACTAATGTAAACCAAATACGATGTGAGAACACAACAGATATATTTCTATTACTGCCAAAATACAAATGGCAAATAAGAGGTAACGGCATGTTAAAAGCTTCCAAGATACCACTGATAAACAGCAGTTCTCTAGTGTAGTTAAACCATACTGTGAACACTCACAGTCAGACGAAGAGGTCCACTTTCATGTAGAGTTCTGTTCTTGGTTCATTCCAACGAATCAACTTTCCCACATCTAATAGTGTCTATCGACTGTACTAGGAAGGGCCAGCTTCAGCCTGGTGGCAGTGCACAAGCCTAGCAACAGTTTGCGAGGCACAGCTGTCCCAGACAGGAACAAGGCTCCCCAGAGCCCTCACGAACCCCCTTCCTCAGCACAAACTGACTGAGAGCACATCTCACCTGCTTTTACGGAGAGTGGAGACGAACTCCCATTTCCCTTCACCGAGCAGCTCACCTGGTCAGCAGCACGTTTGGATTAGCTAGATGCTCTAATTCAAGTACAAAGGCAATTTTACAATCTGTTTAGACAACTTTGTGCTCAAGGGAGCATAAGGGATTGTTGCTGAACTCTACCCTCTTTTTAACATGATGAAGAATAACACCCCTTTTGTTCTTTATTACTCTGTTCATCTACATCAGGGAAAATAAAACCAAGTTATGTTTTCATTATAGTTGCACATAAAACAAGCGTGCGAGTGTGTGTGTACAAGGAAAAATAATGGGAATGCAGTAACAGTCCAGCGTAGTTAAGATTTCACCTGACTTTCTATGCTGCCACCACTTACCCCCTATCAAGTTCAGTTTTTCCAGAGGTTTCCTTAGAAGCCGAAATCTTCCTAATTACTCATAGTACTGGGATTCATTTTGAGTCCCTCCATTCTCTTCCATGTTTATTTATGTGGTAAGATTTCATATATAAAAAATTAAAGACTAAAGTGTGAGTGCTGAACTTCTTCCTGGGTAGCAGACTAGTTTTCTACTTTCTAAAATCCTACACAATAACATTTGAATTTTCAGAAATTATATTGAAAATGAGTCTTCTGTAACTGCAGTAGGGTGCCCCTATTGCAATGTGCTTGCTTGGATGAACCAAATATGTTGAATTTGCATAGCTCTAAAAACATACATCATATGCATGCGAATTATAAAAGTCGTATCATAACCTTTAAGCCATAACACTGAAGGATGTATAGGTCATACTCAGAAAAGGTTTCTACCTTCAGTGGCAGCAGTTAATTGAAATACAATCAACTAATAACATCTCCGGAGATCCAGCCATAATAAGCAGACAGTTTCCAAAGGAACTGATCCAATAGTTTCATCACTTGCAGCTGTTCAGTATACTGAAAGCTCACTGTGTTTATTCCTCATATGGAAATGTACAAGCTGGGAATAATTACTTTGAATGCTGTTATGTTCATTATTCACCAATTTCAGAGAAAAGACAGATTAAACAAGTGAAGAGCACAAGACTATCTAGGGGAGAAACTAGGAGGGTTTTAAAATCCTGCAGGATAGACAAAGAAATCACTATGAAACAGCCAGGGGTCAACTAGTAGAACAATGCCAAAACTCTAACTGGTGTATGTTTTAGTTCCATGCTGTACTCAGTTTGTTATTTTTAATATCCCTAAAGGTTTGAATTTTAGCTCCCAAGCTCATCTTCCAAACACCTTTCATGATAATGTTGCTTCTGACATTTAAAGAACATACAAATGTAATATCTGATTTGATCTTGGCACTACACCTTCACTTAGCATTTTAAATATGCTAAGGGAAACAACTGCAAAGGGAAAGGAGGAAGCTTTCTCTTTCACTCCTCTGAACAAAACTGAGAATAATAATTCTGGACAGAGTGGATTATTATACATTCCCATCACAAGTAACTTGCATTACTTTTGCCACAAAAAACCTCGGTATGTTTACTGTATTTTAAACACAGATTGTACTCTCATTTCCTTTTACATCATAAGCCTGCCTTCTTAAGAACCCAGAGGACAATGCATTTCTTTTATTAAACAGAGTAAGTTTTAGGGTATTAAAAAGTATGTCCTGCTTTAATAAGTTTATCTCACTAATTTAAACTGAATCAGTATTATGTTTCAAGCAGGTCTACAAATAACAGAAGTCCTGTGTGTTGAAGCTTCTCTTATAACAAACCTGAAGACAAACTTCATGGGTTTTCCTCAAGAAAGGCCAAGTCATTATCAGCCTTAAAACAGAGAATGACACAGCCTGCATTGACACTTTTCTGCTGTGGTACTTACTAGCCTGCTATCTCCGACAAAGATCACTGAAAAGTGACAAGCTATGGTTAAAAGGATGTTTATTTTAAACAGTATTGTCAAGAGACTTAGGAAGAACTACTAGAACATTATTTAGCAAAGATTAATAAAACGCCACTATTCAACACTACGTCACATCTTACTATATTAATATAAAACAGCATACATGCCGTACATTAAGAACTTCTTATTGGTTCCCTCAAGGAAGATCATACAAGCACTCGTGTCCTCTAGGATAACTGGCCTTTCTATGGTCTCAAGAGGGCATCCAGTACCTGTTATCTGGGAAAGAAAGTAAGAGTGGAAAGACATATAAATAGAAGAAAAGCTTCCCTAGCATGAAGATGTTGCCTTAGGCTCCTTTCGGGAATTCTGACCTGATACGCATATCTAAAGCTCTTTGCTATCTTTCAGAGCCATTAAAGTTGGATTGCCTCAAGCTGAAATTTTCGGAATCAGTAAAAAAAACTTCATCAGGTAAAGCACGTTAACCAACCTGTTGTGCACATTGCACACTACTATTCATGACTAAAACTCTGAATTTGCTTTTGCTTCTCTTCTGCAGAAGTGTCTTTTGCCTTTCATCACCAGCCAACAACTTAAAAGTTGACTACAGACCAACCGTCAAGAGAAGGAGACATTCCAAGATACAAAGGATTGTGACAGGGGAAAAGCAGCTATTTAAATGATATTTAACAGATACATTGCATTTCACTCAATATCCTGGGAAAATTATATCACGTGCCATCACATTGCTAGCTCAAAGAGGAAGTGAAGTCTGCAAGAAGATTAAGTGGAAAGACACAAATCTCAACTGAAAATTTGAAAAACTGGTACACATAATTCAATCCTCATTTCAGGCAGCAAACACCCAGGCAATTCAAATATATAAAAACTTAAAAACTATTAAGTATTCATGATCCAATTCTACAGCCTTAAAAGAGAGGAAAGTACGGACTTCAATTTGTTGCTAGAATACTGTGACAGGATCAGAATGAAAAAGTCACAAGAGGCTGTTAGAGACAGACCTGCAGGTTACTTCCCTTTAGTCAAAAGGATTAATTCCTAATTATACTATTTAAGAGCAAAACCTACAAAGGTTGCATTTTCAAGGCCACCACATTATCAGTATGAGGCAACTTTCTTTATAAAGATACCATTATAAGCTACTGCATTCACCAACATTTTTGGGGAAAAGAGCTCTTTTTAATTAAATGCCTAACACTGAGAACATAATGAATTAAAACATAAAACTAAGTTTATTAGCATTAAACTCCTAAGGCATTCATTTAGCAATGCTACTTAAAAAATGTTTAAAGAATGGAGAATTGGTTGCTAACAAGCTAATAGTTTTTCATTGTGGAATTAATATTATTTTAAATTGTCTGACACAGCCCATACGTGTAATTTTAACATTTTCTTAATATGAAGCTAAACTTGCCCAAATTTAAATGTAGATATACATTTAACACGTTATCTTTGCGATAACTTTGTGAAACTCAGCCTCTCTGAAATAACAGTTTGAACAGTAAGAAACAACAAAACCAGTTTATTTTTACATCAATAAACACGTAAGTTTATAGCACCTTGCAGGAATAACTACATTAATCTGCCTCAAAATGAAGTGTTTCACAGCTAAACATTTTACACGTTTTTATTTTTTTAAAAAATCCGGTGCAATATACAGGGAACATCAACTTAACATGGTTACTTTGGGTCAATGAAATGACTGAACACAAAATTTTCATTAAGTATTTTAAAGCTAGCACAGTGACCCAAAACTAAAGGAACATAGTAAAGAACGTTCTGCATAGTGTCTGTAAACTAATATGAAATAGCAGTCAACATACTTTCCCTTTTCACACTGAATTAATGGGGAAAAATTAGAGTCAAAATTATGCATAAAAATGTAATGTTCAAAGAAGATAACATACTGGGCTTCATATAAGAACTAAGAACTGTCCTTCTGAGCTACAGTAAATCTGGAGTAAAGGTTTTATGAAAAGCAAAAATCATTCAAGTAATCATAAAACATACTTACCAATTTTTTTTTATTAGAGGCATATTAAGCATACATCAAAAAAAATACAGAATGCAATTAGACAAAATAAGCTCACAAGCCTCAAAAATCAAATGCTAATGAAAACGAGAACAATCAGGTATAAAATTTGCCCTACACAAAAATTTCTAAACAGTCTAACAAAACTCTACTGTGACAGCCTACGGCCACAGTCTTTGGTGGAATATTAGTATATATCCTACAGCATAAAAAAATAACTGCTTTCTACATGCCAGCATATAAATAACAATGCACAATGCCTGCAGAAAAGCTTTGAAATCTTTTATTTAAAGTTTTGCAGAATACAAAGTGTTTACTCAAAATTCTTTACCCTGACCTTCAATTTCTCATGCCTTCTGGCAGTAAAGCACCACAGAACATAATTTAACACCTATTGCCCAGAGTTATTCTCGCTCTCTCCCCATTTCCAGGAAAAGAAAAGTAGACATGGTTTTGTTACAAAAATTTTGCTTAAAATACATCATCACCCAATACTTAGAACTCAGTATATGCTATGATTTGATCTGATTTTTTTTCCTGGGTTTATTCATCCATTCTGTGAAAGAAAAACTGAACCACAGGGAACGCAAAGTTTCTTTCCCAAACTGCACAATGCAGACTGATACGTTGGCTGCACTTGAGGAAGCTCCAAATGACTGAACACTCACTGACCATAAGCTAATGATGACAACAGTTTTCCATTAAGTGCAAATAATGAAGACAGCATACACATGGCATGTGATTTCCTTACAAAGAAACATTATCTAAACAATCTGAAATGATTATTCAAGCAAATATGGTAAATCTCTTGAGATAAGGGGAAATGGTGATTCTAGTATGGATAGCAAGAATTAACTTTAAGTTACTGGTTTTTGGTAAGAATGAAAAGTTGAGGCAAAATATCTTCCCTAAGTACAAAAAGGGAGATGGCACAAAATAAGAACCACTGACAGCTAGATGGGGGAAAAAAAAAAAAATCACTTTTAAATGACTCAGACAAGGTGGTGAATTATGTGCATTTATGTTCAAATAACTCAAAATGTATTCAATGTAACTTGATTTTCTGGAGTGACTTCAGCCAAAAGTACCAGTTTAACTTGTCTCTAGGAAGCCTCTCTAATAACACAATAGAGATTAATCTTCATAATTATGCAGTCTCATACAGTGTTCAGTCAGCAAATGAATTACTTGATGTAGGAAAAATTGTAATGAATTTTACTTTTTCTCCTTCAGAAAAACACCATGCCACTGTTTTCATGATACACCTTACTTAACTATTTAAAACTATCTTATGGTCTTGCTAGAACAATCTAGTTCTCTCTCACCTCTTCCTTTGAAAAGGCCACTAGATATTTGGGTGGTTTATACTTAACATTACCTTTTGCATATGCATGTTCTACATGGTTTGAAACAAACAATGCTTTATATGTTAAGTATCTGAGAATATATGTGTCTGCCAAATGTGCAGATTTACCGATCTGAGTTTTATTCTCCAACTTTTCTCAACAGTATGTGGCCAAATTCTTCCAAATTGTTATTATTACAATGGTAAATGGTTTAAAAATTTAATTGCATAACAAAAGACAAACATGAGGAATTTACAAGCAAAGATCATACAACTGGTTCCAGTTGAACTTCATCTTTTCCAACACCATATATCAGAGCATTATTCCAAATATATCATTTGCATGGAAGATCATCGATCAGATTAAAAATACTACAGAGATTTCTCTGGGTTTAAACATAGACGCATTCAGGAACTCCTTCAGTAACACACACATCAAGTTCCACAGCTGATTAAGTCCTTTAAACTGTCCTCATTGTGATGCTGTATTTTATAATCTTCCACGTGTACATGCATGAAAGACAGACTGGTTAATCATACCTTGAGTTAACGATTTCACTAAAATCTTTAAAGAACTAAATAATACTGCAACTTATTATTGCTTTCAACTTTTTCGTGTGTCTTGTTATGTAAAGTTCTTAAAGTGGCAGATCTTGAAGAGCTGTGACTATGCAAACTGTTCCACTTTGCTTTTAAAAAGTCTTCTAAACCTGCATGGATGAAAATTAAGATGCAATTCAAAATTTAAGTCATAACACTCTTCAGAGTTTGAAGCAATGTTTGAGATGTTGAGACTGACGTGGTTTATTTAGAGGCTTCAGCAATAAGCTGGACAGTCTGTAAATTTTGATACTGTTGCTGATTAGATTCACTTGTAGCAGCTGAGCCCAGTTAACCTAGGAGGGCAGAGTAGACTTCAGTTGCATGCTAACTGCCCAGAAAAATATCTTTATATAATCTGGAAAAGTTAGTACATCTTACCACAATACACAGCTACAAAAATATGTTTCTGCATAGGCACTTGCTCATTTAATTCTAAAAAAAAAAAAACAACAAAAACAACCACCAACCAAAAAACACAGCAACAGATAAAAAAACCCCACTAAGTTTAAAATTCACAACTTTTAGATGAAGTAGTTTCTGGGAAGTGTCACTAAATCTTCTAAAAAAAAAAAAAAAGGGGGTGGGAAGACTACGCCCAAAGTTTCAAACTGAGCATAAAATCATGCACAAAGACAAAATTTTGTTCCAAATATTTACTGAAAAAGTAATAATTTACAGCAGTGCTTTAACAGCTGTTCAAAACATTTAACATTCATTAGAAACAAAACTGTAGTTAAAAGCACATTCTGAATGTTTCAAATGGAGCAATGAAGTAAGAGCAAGCTACCATTAATCATATGCATTCCTATATCTAGCTGCTAACTAGAAGACAAAAAAAACCCCAAAAACCCAAACCAAAACCAGCAGCCATCTTTCTGTACACTATTTAGACTATAAAAAGTCCTGAAATTGAACTGTACATTCTACTTTACATGCCCTTGTGTCCTTTTTGTAACAGTTAGCCAGTAGCAGCTGCAAAACGGCAGAATGCATGCCAGTTGGTGCTTCCAGTTCGGGGTTTTCCTTCTTTTTGCTTAAAACAGTTTTTACATGAGACCATACTTTTGTGTGACTTACGGACCACTCCTACAGGCCTACGGCTAAGAATAATCAAAACAATGGTAAAAGCCTAACAGCTACAGTACTTTCAGCAGTATGTTCTACTTTATACAGTTATGTTCGGCATTTCTGCACAGCCTGCACACTGAAAACCCCACAAATATCTATTTTTATTGTAATAATTCCACTTTCACTGAAAGTTTATTAAGGTAAGCTTACAGCCTGGCAGGATTACACCTGTACAGAGGTGCATAGATTCATATAATTCTGTTTACATGCTTTTACAGACACGAATGTGACACCAAGTCCAAAGGGTTCTGTTTACCCAAATTACCAGCAGACCAATAACCATCATTGCAAGTGTGCTCTATTTCAGCATTAGAAGTGAATTAATACTAAATTCTGCTGTTTAAAATATTTTCTTGGCAAACAAATCACCTTATTTTTGGCTAGTTAACGATAGAAATTAGAACTTATTCCTCCTTTCAAATGTCAATCTAGTAAGATAGATCACATCCAAGAGATGGAAAGATGTATTTGAACGTGTTACCTTTTGTAAATTAGTTTATTCAGTTGTACACACACATACATGCTATCTTCATACACAAAACTTCCCTTTAGTGTCTCTTTCTCTCCTCCCTCTCCGTCGCCCCCCCCCTTTTAATTTTTAATAATTGGCATCAATGAGCACACTCATCAGGAATGGTCTATGGTGTTCTTACCATTGTTTATAACAAACAATAAAATCAAAATAATTTCAGCTTGCTTCATTTTCGTCTGTCTTGTTTATAGCTGTTTCCACTCTGTTGGGACTGCTTTCTTTAGAAGTCTCATCTGTTTGTTCCAAGAGCTGTCCAGCTTGCTTTGATGAAGGTGCAACATTACCTTTTTGAAGAATTTCAGTAGCTTCATGTTCTAGTACCTCTGATGGAGTCAAAGGCTCCAAATGAATACTGCCTTGTTCACTAATGTCTGAACTAATGGACTCAGGTTCATCTCTTTTTCTCAAGAATTGCTCAAAACTAACATCTTCACCCAATGTCAGTCTTAAGTCCCTTGCGTTCATTGCTGAAAGTGTAGTTTCATCAAAGCTATGTACTTTAGTCTGCTCATTCAAGATAACATTATCTGAACTTTGGCAAGTTTTCAACTCACTTTCATCATGAATACATTTTTGTTTCCCATCTACTAATTGTTTGTTATCTGAATCACAACATGCTGCTTCCTCATGCAAAGAATTCTTTGAGCTGTTGTCAGGAAGTTCCAAACTAGGAACATTTTCTGTATTTGACAATGATGAGTTTTCTTCTTTCTTTTCAACTGATGCAACATTTTTAGTTTGATTTCTATTGCATTCTTTTGTTTTGTCTGAAGAGTCATGCTCTTGTTTGCTGAAAAAAACAAAAGAAGTTATTTTTATAACAAATTAAATAAAGCAACATATGGCTATACTCTGCAAAGTGACACTCAGAAAGTGGTATTGTAGATTTTCTATTTGGTATTTCTCACAAATTTTCACAGTAAGATGGGCTGAACTTAATTAACAGCTACATTTTTCTTACCTATTTACAAACACAGCTTTGTATTTAGCAGTCAATTAGTACTATTTAGTCCTCGCATTTCATCTCCAGAAAGGAGGGTTAAGTTGTCCCCTTTGTGACACATGGAATTTTCCAAAATACAATTCCTCTACCTGCACAGCCTCTTTGACATAGATGCAGATACAACTACTTGGAAACTTTTGTTGATGATGTGCAAGAAGCCAGTTCATACCTTTATACTGTCAAATGGACTGCAATAAAGTAAGCAAAAAAGCTTACAACTGGAAATCTAAAATTTAGTTCAGCAACTACCAATTGGATTCATTGGAAAAGTGAATCTGTGAAGCAGCGCTTTCAGTCACTTTTCAGAGTAAAACTGTATGTTTATAAAAAGGAAACATAAAATAGAGAATCTTACTGTATAATAAAATATAAAACACAGCATATGAACTTTGAAGACAAACTGATTGTTTAAACCTTATATTATTTCAGTAAAGCCGCATGCATGCAGTGCTTTAGTGTGACGAGGAAAAAAAAAGATAGATCAGAATGCTCCAAAGCAAGACTGTACTGTACATGTCAGATCCCATCTGTACCCACAAAAATACAAAATAGTCTGCTCATATTGCTACATGCAATTTGCTCATACGTTCATATTCCAACAGTCAAAATCTTAAATACTAGATTCTAATATTTATCTTCATTTGTTCTAAGAATACCAGATTCTCCCATCCTTTCAATGATGAAGCTCAATTTTTGCTGTAAAGATTTAAATTTGGTAAGAGTTTACTATCATTTCTAAACAGTTCAAAAATTTTCAGAATGAGAAGTATCTCAGGTTACCCAAAATGATGATGGAGACTGACAAAATAAAGCAGGGGGAGGAAGATGGAAGAACAACAGTTGGTCTGTTTTCAGATATAAATTCTATGTAGCAGTGAACTTAGGACCAATTAAGTCTCCCATATTAGCTTTTAAAAATTAAAACTTAAATTGAAAATAGTCTCTGAGCAGTGACATGCAGACAGAAATGCAAGAGACATATCATCACCAAATATCTCATTAATCAAAACGCATTTGTACTTCATGTCTTCAGTTTTAAAAATGGTTTGAAATAATTTTTGGCTAAAACCACTTTTAACATTACCTTAACAGACATTTTCAGGACTCTTAAAAGGAATAACTGATTTCCTGATACTATGTTTTTATGATGTATTTTCAAGCTAAAAGTCTAGACATGTTGTTCTACTGATCCAGAAATTTAAAACAATTCATGTGCTTTGCCTATATGCTAAATGATATTGAGATCTACAGAAAATGGTTATTCTGGAAGAGGTGCTACATACTACAAACCTACAGAAATCCTTTTTCAAGTTTTACTTTCACTTAAATAAACTAATCCAACAATATTCCATTTCCTTCTTCGACTTTAAGTCAGAGGAATATTTTGAGTAGGAGGAAGAGACTGCTGAGGTATCCTTCAGCAGTGAAATCCTACTGATCACTGAGTTAGTCATAAAAATCTTCTCATCCCGTCACACTGATTTTTCTTTCATAATAAGAAATTAACTCAGGAGATAAGCCAACCTCTTTACCAAATCACCACCTATATTTGCTACTTGTGTCAAACAGAAAGGTTTTTTTCATTTGTTAGACTAAACCAGTAAATGACATTGTCAAATATACAAATGAAGTTTCTATTCAAGTTGTTCTTCTCTCTTTCAAACTTCCAGAAAAAAGGGGACAAAGGCTAATATTTGAGGGAAAAGTCAAGATTAAGTTCCACCATGAAAGCCAACACTTGGAACCTTCTGTTAGCTGTGGCTGACACAACTGGTCTTGCCACAACTGTTCCTAATTATCTCATCTATTCCAGAGAAACACTTAAGCTATACAGAGCTGTATAAATGCTAGTAAATATTTAGAATTGTTTTCATATGAAAATCCAGTCAACTCTTTATGAAACAGTGTACATACTGTATATGTCCTATATGTGTCCATGTATATGACATTTGGTGAGGTGTGGCTGCAGGGTTAACAAGCATAGTAATATGCTTCATGTGCAAAGTTTTGAACACACGTACACACAAAAAAATATGGTTTAAATTAAGGGATGACTAATGCCTCATTAACACACGCAGAGCAGTGTTTCCACACTGGAAACCCCAGATAGATTACGTATATGTACACACAAACACACAAGATTCACACCGAGAACTCTTCAAAGGACAAATCTGCCCTTAACATATAAAAGGAATCCACCACAATCTTGCTCATCTTCTAGTACCCCAAACCCCAGCTTTATCCAAACCCAGCCTCTCATTCTCACTCAGTTTTGGCAAAGCACAGCAAAGGAGGGAGAGGAAGTGGGGAAGAAAAGAAAAATCTATATATATTCAGTTCTCATGCAGAAATATGCTGTCTCTCATCAGCATACCTTCCTGCCAGTCATTTAAACCAATAAAACAGAGTATAAAAATAAAATTGAGCAAGATTTTGCACAACAATCACCATCACAAAAACAATTATCCACAAAGAACTGTGATCTTTTAGATCACTAAGCACAGCAGTAAGTTCATTTAGATCTACAGAAGCCTACAAAGAGGGTTTTTTTTTTTTTCTTTTTCTCATTGTATAGCAAATGCAAGATTTGGGTGCCAAGTGAGGCTGAGGGAAGCTAGGCTCTGAATATTTGTTCTTTTAAAATCCTATTGCCTCAATTTTTTTTTGCTGCTCTTTGCCATATATATTCACTTAACTTCATGTAGAGTTGACATTTATGCATCTGCATACAGAGTAGTTGCAAAGTATGTGCAAACACATCTTCAATATGTGGAAAACCTGTATTACATCTGCATTTACATTAAAAGTTTGGTGTGAAACACCACCATGGTTGAGGCACATTCCTTGACTGTTCCCACAAGCTGTTTAGGTTGGTTTGGTTTACAGAGCAGGCCTAGGGCATGCAAACTAGCTTTCTTTCTGAGGAAAATGAATCGGAGGCTCTGATCCGCAAGTACTTCAACTTCTAATGCAGTTGGGTCCTCAAGAGTCCAAGCACGTTCCACACAGCTCTGAATATGTGCACAGTATGGGCATTCTGTCCAGGGAACGCAAGTCTGGTCTAAAATAACACACCTGAACCACAGCACAGTGAAGATGCAGAATTCTCAGAATCAACTGCTTTCATCTACTGATCTGCTCCTGCAGCACTAAGCACTTGCTAATATCAACATAACTGCCATGGCTTAATAACAGAGAACAGCGTTTGAGGACTGAAAATCTCTGGTGCTAGAGCTACAATACTCCAGATGTCTGTCTTAAAGCCCATAAAGTAGTATCAAATGAACTTTTAACAGAAAACAGATTCATATATTACAATTATTTTTGTCTACTTAAACTGAAGGACAGGAGAAAGTAGTACATCATATTCAAATAGAATTACAGTGACTGTTTACTAATCTGTAGCTTAAAGTCAGACTTAGCTTCTGATACCTGAACCATTTAGTCTCAACTCTTAAGCAAGAATTTTAAGAGAAAGTAAAATTTCAAATCATTTAGCCCACACTGCACATGACCAGAATAGAGATAAAGCAAAACCTTTTTTAAGAATAGAAGTAACCTACAGAGAGACTCTCAAAGCAGTCTGCCTTTTTTAAAGGCACTGTAAACGCATATATAACAAATAACTACAATTACATTTTGACTAAGCTTTTAAAGATTATATTAGCAACAACAGTTGTGAAAGATCAGTAACTGAAGGAAGACATTTCACACTGTGGATCTGGAGTAATAATTTAGATCAATTATATGAAGTGTAAGTCTGGCCACAATATATATCAAAAGTAACGTAAAAGATCTGAATTATTTCCCCAGACTCACAAATTCCACAGTTCTGCATATGTTTAGAGTGTAGAGCTATAACTGTTACCCAACAATTTCACACATTTGCTCTGCTAAGAATTTGATTGAGTATGCTTTCCACAAATGGCATGTTTTTAAAAACCTAAATGAATATCCAAGTATTAACATTTTATACTGTATTTATACTGTATTTTAAAATTATTTCCCAATTTCCCCAATAATACTGTTAACTCATGTAATATTCTAAAAAAAAAAAAATGCTTCTTTAAGCAATCTGTACAATTTATTTAATGTCTTATGAATCTTGACTAATTGGCAGCTTAAGCATTACTACAAACATATTTTGACACTTGGAACCTAAATTCTACAATGTCTTGTTAAGTACATTATGACCGCTGTTCAGAATTTTCTATGACAGAAAATATACATAATGAAAATACTAATTAAATACTTCTTCCCAATTACTGGGGAAATAACACAGCATGTATTGAAATCAAGTGCATAAAATAATATGTACCTGATGATTGTATTTACCTTTCAAAAGCTGGTGTTTCTGTTTTTCCTTCAGATAAATTAGGTCTCCAAATTTTCTGTAACATTTAATGATATTTCTTCTATTTTACATTCATGAGCAACTGATTACAATATAAAGTTGTAAAAATATTTTCACACTGACATTCCACAAACCTGCTATGTAGCAGAGATTGAGCATGGATCTCAGTACAGATGCTTGCAAATAGTCTTACAAGTTAAACAAAGAAACAAAAAACCCCCACAAAAAAACCAAAAATCAAACACACAGAAACAAAGCAAAATTTTAAAGCAACTCTTGTAGCCTTTTTCATGTATGTAATTTCAATTATGCCTTACTGAGTGGGATGCAAACTAAATGTGGACAGCTTTTTATTCGGGGAAGAGGGGGGAAAAAATCTGAACTAAACCTGTGTTTTGCTAGGGAAAAAGAAAAAGCAAGGGAAAAGCAAGAAAGAGGAAGCTGAGGTTAGTGCAGTTTTTACGGATCACAGTGTTTTACCCCTACAGATGCTATTACATTACGCATAAGGAAGACTCTTACAAGTTTCTTCTGTGACAAGCATTTTGTTAAGTCTCTATTAAAACTTACCCAATGAAATAACTTTTCAACTCTAAACAACATGCACAAAGGCAATTTCCTCTCCCCCCCCCATTTTAGAATAGAATAAAAGCAAGTGACATTCGGAAATTTTTGCCATTTGGAAACAGCCAAATTGGTCTTTTAAAAGCATCTCTACACTACAGGACATCTTACCCATATAATCTTACTCTCATTTTGGAAATTCTAAGTGCCTAAGTCACAAAATTAAGAAATCAAACTTTTTTTTTCCTGTCTGAATACAACTATAAGTTAGTTTCCGTTTTAAAAAAGAAAAGGTCACTGTACATTACAACGAACATTTAAAATGATTGTTTGTATCACCACCTCTTAAATATTTTAAACTGTGTAAATAATGTTACATACTTTTAGCATAGTATTTCCCCCCCCCCCCCC
>Ga0065711_1032803_pt1 | contig 26659 bp, 12 predicted proteins | sample Hoacrofraction12_FD_59098 | JGI IMG/M metagenome (GOLD analysis project Ga0065711, IMG submission 59098) | Hoatzin crop microbial communities from Cojedes, Venezuela - Epithelial fraction 12 v2 (version 2) | ecosystem: Host-associated > Birds > Digestive system > Esophagus > Crop | place... | reverse complement strand
CCTCTCCTATGAGGACGTGCTGAGAGAGTTGGGCTTGTTCAGCCTGGAGAAGAGAAGGCTGCGGGGAGACCTGATTGCAGCCTTTCAGTACTTAAAGGGAGCCTATAGGAAAGGTAGGGACAATCTTTTTAGTAGAGACAGCAGTGACAGGACAAGGGGTAATGGTTTTAAACTATTTCCAGCTGGCTGGACCCCAGCCTGTGTTGGTGCATGGATACTTCTAGACGCACATTCTGTTTGTGCCTGTAAACATGTAGCACAGCAACATTGGCTGGCAGGGACCTCTGTAGATCATTATGTCCAAATGCCTACTTGAACTGGGGCTACCACCAACACTACAATAGGTCATCTGGTCTAGCAAGATCTTGTAAACTTCCAAGGGTATCTACTCCAGTGTTTTGCCACCCTTGCACCAAATGCATATCCTTCCCACAAGAGTTTGTGGCCTCCATGTCTTCTTATACCATCCGCCGCTGCTGAGGACACTGTGGCTGTGTCATCTTTGTAATTCCTTTCCAAGTAGTTTTGTTGTATTTTTAATTCATCTTTTGAAATAATTATTCTACTTTAATGAGCATCTGCTTTACAGGATGCCAAAACCCCTATATGATCCTTTTTGTAACTGGCTCTGAGGAATGGCTCTCTATGCAAGTAGTATTTGGTAATTGTGTGGCTGCCTGCACATGAGTAGCACACCTAGTGAGGCCAAACAACATCAGCCAAAGATAAGAGAGTAGACTGAGGAGATCGAGTGACATTTATTTTTCTTTATGTTCAAATCCCTTTTTCTCATTTTGAAAGCATTTGTATTTTATGTTCCGAAGCTATTCATTCACTGGTAACAGTTTAAACTTCATAGCTGGTACTGTGAGTTGCTTCTACTTGTGGATAACCCTTGGGAGGGTTGTTCCCAAGATGCTGCTCTGTAATGACCAGCAAGAGGTGCTTTCTTCTTGTCAAAGACGTTGGCAGCAATCTCTAATAGCCCTGAACATACCTGAAAACTCCCATTTCCATTGTATTCCTATGAATATTCTAAAATTCAGCTCAGTCACACTGCTCTTGGCTTCTGTGATCACCTGGAAGCTTTCTGGAGGGCTTCTAGGACTAGTGCAATGTATTCCCATTAAGGCATCTGTCTGAGAGATCTTTTTATGCCTCAGGAGATATACTGGAGTCCAAGTTAGAGCTCTTGAAGGCACACTGAATGGTGCATTAGTTTAGTCAGGCCTTCTGTTGCCTTTTATTGACCATTAGAGGTTTTCTGACAACTGCATGCAGGTATTGATCTACTGTCAATGTGATTCTTAAGCTGTCCATGAGGCTGGTTTTGCTATCATCTGGTCTCATCTGATTTTGCTTTTTTAGTGTGATTTTTGTTAGACATCAGTTGCTGCCAAAATGGGCACAGAACATACTTTAGAGTAAGCAGGTATTTAGATAAAACATTTGATGAAATTGGACTTCACTGAAGGCTTCTGTTCACTGAGGCAGGCAATGGTTTGGAGTGCTTAGGCCAAAATCCAAAGCTGTGACTCTCCACACTAACTTCAGGTGTACAGTAATATAAATTTCATCACAAGAGATGCTAATCAGAGTGTTAATCAGAGTGCTTTGATTGTTCCCCCCTCTCTGGAAGGCCCCGTCTATTTTATCAAAATAGATGTTAAAAGGATTCATTTCAGTGCGCTATTACCCCGTCCAAGAACTATTTTGAATTGAATAGAATTGCAAAAAGCCACTTAAAAACTCCCTCAAAATGAGAACATTCACTGAGGAACAATTCATAAGTAACCTATTGGTAAAGCTACTTCATGCTTCAAGTGTTACCGTATTTGGTCCAGCAATTTTGACTTTTCTAATGGTAAAACTTCCTGATATTGTTTTGAATTGGCCGTAATTTCCTACCCTTGTGTCTAAAGCACCATGCACTGCCTTATTTAAGCCAGAGCAAGTAGCCAAATGTACCCGTTCCTGGTGGAAGGTCACCTCTTATTACAGCAGCTGGGTAGTTGCTACATCCACTCCAGGTATGGACTTACCTCATGAAGCAGATAGATACAAGCACTGATAAGATGGGGCAAATAACCTAAGATCTGCAGTATTATCATAAAATACATCAGCTATAACCGGGCTAGGTTCCCAGGGACTGAGTAGCTGCATGGGTGCAGTGGCATGAAGCAGGTGACAAATTTCTGGTGCTCTTGCCTGTAATAATATTCTTAGGTGTGCAGTAACGTCAGTGAGGCAATCAAAAATAAAAGCAACAAACACATCTCAATTACATACAAGTCACACAAGACTACACCCCTTTGTATGTGAAATTTTCGTCACACCCTTCTTAAAGTGACACCTCTGAACTAGTTTTGAGACCTGCCAGAAAAGGTGTCATTAGAGAGGCAGCTCCTGAATGTGAAAGTGATTGACAAAAGTTCAAGATGTTGTAGTGTTTAAAACTGGCACTAAAACTCTTAACCCAGTTTCTTAAGCTCCGTTAAAAATTATTCAGAAATGCTCCTCATTATTGCCAAGATAAGATCTTTTAAGGCAATGTGTTAAGAGAAGCAGGCACCATCCAGATCATTGATAATGAAAGAACATGGCAACACTTACCTAGTTATGGGTTACAGCTGAAGTTCGGTCCTACACTGTTAAAGTCAAGGGATACTGCTTTTCTAATCTGTTGTCACCTCTGCCTCCCTGGTCCTGCCATCGAGTTGTCCCCTTCTGACATCACGTGTGGGGTCAATCTTCCATGACTTCTGTGCACACACGAGGTTACATCTTTAGTGAGGGAGCTGAGGGCAGCAGCTGCATCACTTACACGTTGACTCTTCTCTCTCGTTAATGTATTTTATCACCACAATATATATTCTTCAAAGTTATTCTTTAGAGGGCAAGGGACTCTTTGTACGTGTTTCGTGCCTCCTCACCTGTGTGTGTTTTAATGATGATATTTTAATTAAAAATACAGAGAAGGACTGTGTTGTAAGGAAAATAGTGGAACGACCATAAGAGGGTGAAAGAAAGAGCAAGCCAAATTGCAGGTCTTGTTGAGCTAAGACAATTGAAATTAAAGGGAACTAGAAGTGCAATAAGTTATTGGTGATTTTTACTTTCAAAAAAGTTGTGTAATGAAAGCTTAAAGCAAAGCTGGTTATGCAAGCCGGTGCTGGTCAATAACGCAAGATTTAGTCAAAGTTAAGAGAATTTCTTTCTGGCATTGTGCCCTAAATGTATGGCAAAACATTATCAGTTGGATGAATCATCTGAAAAAACATGTCTGTGTAAGATGTTAAGGAGACCAATTTGGCGGAGAAATTTTTCACTCCGTGTTCCCTAATTAGCTCGATTTTGGAATGTCTTCCCCAGTCCACTTGCTTTCAGGCTGTGAGTGCTTATGGGGTGAACACCTTACTGCAGAACCCCACTGCTGATGGAGAGGGCAAGTCAGCGCTTACTGCCAGGTGCCACCATGCACACAAACACATGGTTCACACCATGAAAGCAACAGGTCCCGTGTGCTTGTTAGCCAAGAAGGAAGAGCGTGCAGGATCTCTCTCTCATTCTAGCTGTTCAGGACCTGTACTGGGACCTGGACATTCAGTGCATCTTTGCTATGGTCTGAAAGGAAAAGTCTGCTACAGAAGCACCCTCTCTCTCTTAGGAATGGATCTCCATCACACTTTCCTAACTGCAAGCTGGGAAGGAGTAGGAGAACTTTTGGCCTCGATACAGCTTATTTATGGAAGGATGTGAGAGGAAGCAGGGCATGGAGCAGTGGGCCTCCTGCAGCAATAACTGACAGAGAGAGGAAGGCAACTCAGTAATAAATACTACTGACCACATTTTCATTACATTTAAAGAGAACACACTATAGGCACTGGCTTGAATTAGTTGTTTTTGTTTATAACCCTGCCTATGAACAGAGCCTTTTTCCAGATATTGGAGATAAATTTTTCCTGCCCAGAGAAGCTCAAAATTCAGGACAGATATTAGGTGGAGGGGACTAACAGCAGGTGATATATGTCATACTCAATGCCAGTCCTATAAACACCCTCACAAAAGAGCTTTTTAAAATTTACCTGGCTTTGGGAAGAAAGATGACCAGTACTAAGGAAATTAGCACGTCTTCAGAAGATACGCTAAAGGGCAATCTCCTTGTTGAGGAGCAGTGGCAGAGTAAGCTGCTTTCCTTTGAGCGTATGGGCTCTCCTGTTGTCGCCTGTGTATCTCTGGGTTTGCCGAGGCAGCACCTGCCTGACTCCTTGCAGGTGTTGACCCATAGCTGTGGTTGGTACCATGGTTGACACTGGCGGTTACCTGCAGAGCTGATGGGGACTGTGCAGCAGAGTGAAGGGCTGGGATGGTTCCGGGACGGAGAAAGACAGAGCGTGGTACTGGATTTCCAGTTTGGGTGGTGTAAGGTGTAATGCTCTGGCAGTTAATCTAAATACAGTCATTGATGCTCACTCACTCTTTGCTGTATCCATGACCCTTTACTGAATTAATCATAGAAAAAAATGTCCAGTTCTCTCTGTTGAAGTTCCCAGAAGCCCTCTCCTGTTTATCCAAAGGAGGAAGGAAGTTGGCATGAAAAATTGTGTATGGATCCTTCTGATTTAATTTGCATCAAGTGTCCTCCAAGGACTGTATAATATTTTCAGTGGTTTTTAAATGGACATAGATACTTAAATATTTGATCTTGCTGAGGTATTTTTTTGCCAAAATTTACAAACTGCCATTGTTCAGTCAAATGAAAGGTGACCTGGTCCCCGGAAGAGAAGTGTCCTGCAGATATTTCAGGGCATGCAAAGGGTTGACATTGCTTTTTAGCTAATCCCATCACTGTCATTTCCTATAATTTTATAGAAACCAGCCAGCAAGAAATGCAAGATTTCAGCAAATTTGATTTGTGCAGGGAACTAGGCGTAGTTTTGTTTAACTATGAACTTCATCTAGCAACTCATCACAGAGTATTTTGCTGATGCTTTCCTATCAGCAGTGCGTTCAAGCAATTTACCCAGCTGGGCCAGCTAGAAACAGGCAGGAGAGGAGGGGAGAGTGATGAAGTGTAATGTGTATTCTGCCCACACCAGTTTCTTTGTAATGGTAAATGCATTGCCCTGCAGAACGGGTAGTTTTCCCAGATGATGTGCATAGTTTTGCTTTGTTTCTTGCAAGAAGGCATTTACAGGAATAATGTAAATACATTGTAAATACATGTAAATACATGAGAGAATAACTTGGCTAGCTTGGCTGCTGTCTTGACAATGTGATACAGAGGCAATCTACTTTTAGTTTACTTCTCAAAGCTACAAAGAGGTGTAAGTCGCAGAACACAGAGACAGCATCCAGATATCACTATCCCTAAAGTTCAAGGAGTTCAGCTCCATTGTTTCTGTTTAAGTTTTTCTCTCTTTGAGATGAGAGTGATGAAACCTGAAGAAGAGGAAGCTATTGCAAGTGTTTATTAGTACACTATTAAAAAGAAATAAGAAACCTAGGAAGGGCAAGGCAGTCATTAGTTCTTGGCAACATAGAACTGCAAAGTAGTTAGTGCAGAAAACTAGAAATAAAGGCTGGAGGAATCTATTCCTGATTCACTGAGTAGCCTTAGGAAAGATACTTACACCTGACTTTTGTTAAACTAAAATACTACTTTTCAGGATTACTGCATTCAAATTAAAGCTTTACATCAGCCAAATATAAAGCAGGTATCCCTTGGACAATTGTCATGAATTAGAAGAATCTATCATAGAGGTGCACAGACGTGGTTGGAAATTATAGAATGAGTGTGTGTGTGTGTTTGTGTGTGTTCACGTGCGTTTGAAAGAATCAGACTTTGCCACAAAAGTCTCTCAAGCAAAATCCCAGTGCTGGTGGAATGAAGTTTGTCTCAAACTCCTTCAGAAGGATGGAGTGTGTGGGTTCAGATCTGGCCCTTTGATTTGTCTTTCTCCATTTGGTTATACTGTATGAGTCACCAAGGTACCTAAAAATTTGCAGATGAAAAATTTGAGAAATTGCACATATTTTTTGGTGACCAACTGGACCAAGTAAAGGGACATATTTACCATCCCAGACAGGACAAGACAATTAAAAAAATAATGCAACCTTTTTCTGAAACTGATTCATGGTAAGGAAAAATAGTCCATGCATTTACTCATTCAGTTAGGAAATATGAACTGTTCTAGGAATAACCAAGAAACATGAAGTCGTTTGTAGAAAGCTCCAATTATTACATCGTCTGTCTGGACAGAGATTTATTGCTGCCAGAATTCCATGCTGCAGAAACTCAGCACCAATAAATCAGCATTTCACCTTGTCAATAGCTTTAATAGGAGAGGGAACAGGCTGGAAATTTTTCTGGCCACAGCGTTACTCCAAAAGCAGTTCTGAGACAGGAGTGCTATTGCCATTAGGAGTAACAATACTTGCTTGTCTCTCAGAGAGGAGGTCAGGAGCATTACAAAAAAGAGCACTTGAAAATACTGCTTCGTTTCATCATACGTGGGTGTTGCCATCCCTCTGAAAGAGGTTACTACCCCTACAACAGCCACCAAATAGCTGATGAGGGTACAGGTGAGTGTTCCTCCTACGCGTCAGTGGAAGTGGCTGGGCTCACCACTCTGACTTTGCACTGCAGCGGGTGAGGCGCACGGGCAGAGCTCGTTGTGTGGCCAGTAAACTCCAGCATGTGCCAAAAAGCAAATGGATTGGGAAGATCTTTTATGCTCTAATTTGGATAATACTTGTGAAGCATTTGCAAGTGAAAGAACTGTATAAATGCTAAATACTGTTGCTTAACTGAGTTGAGCTCTTTTCGTAATTGAGGAGTTGCATATTATAATGTGGCCTGTCTTTACTGGGAGAGATTTTAAATGATTTCCCATTCTCCAACTTGTGTAAATATACTGTGTTTAAGGCAGTTACTGTGTAATTCAGCAAAACAACAGGACTGTCTGAGGCAGTAGCAATTTGTCTATGGTCTCATACGTACTTTTAATTTCTCGCTTTTATACTATCTCTTGACATTTTTGTAATCCTTTTGGGTATTTCCCTACTGATTGGGGATTTTGCTCTACAAAGTTATTGCTGTGTCTAATTTGAAAGAATACTGGATAGTGGGGTTTTTTTTCCTTAAGTGATATCTCTGCTTTTCATTATACTTCTTAAAAGGTGTCCTGCTTTCATCCTACATTTAGTTTTACTTAATTTTTTTCCTAGAACTCTTAATTCTACACTGTCCCTCCACTATAGTTTACATTTCTCATGTTGTTTATTCTTTGAGTGTTTAGCAACCACAGTCAAATTTCCCTTAGCTTCATCCCAAGAAGACTTAAAAGCCCCTTAAAAAAGAAGCAGAATTTGCTCCAAAAAGAAATCTCCAGAAAGGAAATGAAAGCAAGACTTGATATTTCTTAAGTAAAGTAAAGGCTATTTCGCATCTCCTATTACATCAGAAGAGAAACTAAAAAGAAAACACCCAACATCTTTCACCTTTACAGGTTGTCTTTAGGTAGGAGCTCAAAGCTGGAATGAGTAGAGTGGCCTTGTATTTATTAATCTCACCTCAGCTGCCACATATCACCTGTGAAAGCTCTTAATGTATCAGTGTGAAATGCTTCAAATACAACACAGGGGAATTTTACAGCAAGAAGATGGCCTTAACTGAATCGCAGGAATTGGATCATGAAGTGTCAATATCAGTGCAGAGGTCACCATAATAAGCTACTAATTAGTTCCCTGTATTTTCTGCTATATCAGAGCATGGCTAATGATTTGTAACAACAGAAATCTTGTGGTGACTGCAGTATTTAAGCTGAAGAAGGAATTTGCACCTCATGTTCATACTCACAGACCCTCAGTTTGACTTTCTATTACTATTTCAACTGTTAGAAAGAGTAAAGCCATGAACGTGCGACTGATCAAATTTTTCTGTCTGCCTTACAAACTCTGTGGGACAGCAACCCATAAGTGGGTTTATGCACTGCAGTGTGTAACCCTTTGATATCATGCTGTCCAGTGTAACTGGCTCCAAGTTACATACTGAGGTGCCCTGTAAAGGCGTCCTTGTAGAGTACAGACGCTGGAAAATGAGATTCAGAGAAAGCAACAAATTGAGCAAGAAACTCCCTAAACCAGCCAGAAGGAAAAGCTGAGGAGTATGGCCAAGGTTAATCCTCAGAGTTGGTAGAGAGATCAAGTAGGTGATTATCTACGTGCTTCTCTTTCTACATGAATTCACTCTTTGAGTCTGGTGCCTAATCCAAGTGAGCCACTGCCATGTAAAGTAAAAGGAAAAAGACCAGAAACAGAAAGCAACTGCATCGTATTTCAGCTATACGTTAAGACAGTTGTGCAAGATACTTTGAAAACGCAAGTTTACTAGTTTGCAGTGGGGCTGTTAAAATAAGTCTCCTAATGCCAGGCTTGTATGGGTTTTAGTCTGAGGCTGTCTTGGTTTCTCTTGCTGGGGTCACTGCTCTTTGTACCCTTCCTGAAAAAGTAGTGGAGTGAGTAACTGTCAGATAAAGGCAGAGCAGCACAGCGAAAGGCAGGTCCATGGAGGGCTGCAACCTAGAGCTTGTGTTCCTACCTGTGACAGGTTTTTGGTGAACAAATATTTATCAAAGGCAGGCAAAGCACATCTTTCATCATCTTGTGGGTGGTTCAGGGTTCAATGTAATTGTTTTTCCAGAATCAGAACTGAACAAGCCATAGCCAGTTTTGTCTTGCAGATGCCTTGGGGCCAAAGTGCAGATTGACCACTCCTATGTTTCTTTTCTGTAACAGGTAAATACAGGTGTCCCAGGAATTTACCAGTGCGGAAGCAAGTAGCCTTGGCCCCTGTAAGTAGGGGGAAAAGCTCCCTTAGGAAGCTTTGCTCTTGTTGGGTAACTCTGTTGAAGGTTCATTTATAGTTCAAAAGGTATTTCATGGGAGGGGTTTCACAGATGGGCACTAGCTCCAGTTCTAATTCTAGCAGATCAGCAAATGCCACCTAGACCAATGCAAACCTGTTGCATGTGAGCTTTCCCTGGGTCTTCACAGTGAGATACACCCAGAAGAAAACCAGGTGTGTTTGAAACCTGCACTTTTTAGCCTTGGAGGCTGAAGAGCATTTCCATCAAACACAAAATTCAAGTGGACCGAGGACATCCTTCAGGAAGCGTGAAGAAGGTCTGAGTAGGTAACAAAATCTGAATGGGCTGATCAGCCACCCAAAACAGTGCTTCCACTATCTGAAAACTGATTCTTAGCAAAAAATTCTGTATCAGGGAAAACCAAAAGACTAGATGGATCTTATGGACACTTATAATTGTTATGAAAAATTTATAGCTTCTGGCGGATCACTGTCTCACGGTTTGTGATGCAATGTTTAATGGGAGGATGCATGTTCACTATGCTGCAGTGGCCCTTGCAAACCAATACACTTTCTGCAAGGGTAGGAATTCCCAGCAGAGGTTAGTCTCTGCTTTATTCCGGTTTCTGGAGTGCTATGGATTACCAGCATAGGTCTTCCACGCACTGTATTCTTCTTGGCAGGATTTTTGGGGTGAATGAGTACTGCACACAGGGTCAGGCATTCCTCAAATTACCAGCCAAATCAGCTGAAAATCTGGCCATAAGAATTACAAGAAGCACTGATGAGTGATGGACTTCTGAGAGTTGGATCCAGTTGTGAGAACTTGAGCTCTTGATAGTCTCTGTGTGCAGGGACCAGAAGAAGCAACTCAGCCTAAGATGGAAGCTCAGTGTATGCACAGTGCGATTAAAACATACCAAAATCTCTCCAGCTGTCCTACATGTTTGGGTTTTCCTCATGCTCCCCTCCTAACCTTCCTAGCCTGCTGCTGGTACAGCACGCTTTGCTGCAATCTGTCGCACCAGCACAGCGGTCTGCCCCAGTCCATCGGTCAGTTTGTTTTGTATGGTTCATTTCTGCTATGTGCGGACGATGAGAAGAGCTGAACGCAGATAAGAAATGCTCAGCCTCAAGAGGAAGGGAGGACCTTATAACAAAAAGGGGGCAGCTGAGGACAATACTGTGCTGTTTCTTGAAAATGTCTTGAATTCTGCTGGCAGCAACGAAACCAACACCATCCTGGACAGTACAAAACACCTAATACACAAATGCAGACCCTTCAGGTGATAAGGAGGTGAAAAATGTCATCTGAAATATAAGAAATGGCAAGTGGTCAGAATACTACTGAGATCCAAAGAGAGCAGATGCTGACACACCTTCAGTGGGAAGTGGAACAACCTCTTCTTCACCAAGGAGTCAGATGGTCTTGGGTACAGATGTCTCTATTACCAAAGGCAGGCTATTGAGGAGCTGGGAGCTTGGGAAAGCTGGTGTCCAAGCTGCCTGCCATGGCAGCTGTGTACATGCCAGCCAGACACACTGACAGGAAGCAGGCTGGCTTCCAGTGTAAATCAGCCTGGCAAGCAACTTGGGCTTCGTCAGAAATTCATTGACATGGACACCTTCCAGCAGAGTATGTTGGGCCACCAGGCAGGATCTCTCTATGCTGAAATGGGACCAACTTTTGCAGTGTTGGGATGACAGCAAGAGGGCACCTTGTGGATTCTTCGAACCTCGTGACTGGAGCAGCAAGTACAAGAAAAGCAGACAAGAAAAGACGAAGGCTTGCTACGGTGGAAAGGTCAGCTGTTTGGCTTTGTGAATGCTGATGTAGACCTATTTTGTTTACACACTTGATAATTATTGGTGTTTGCCTAATTGTCTCGCTAGACTAATTATTAGCTTTACCCTGTCTGTAAATAAGACAATCTGTGGTAATAGTAGAACAGAATCCCTCACTGTGAGTTTGTCAAATAAATGCAGATTGTGAAATACAAACATCTACTCTGCCCTGTGAGCAAAAGCCTGCATTGTAATACTGCAAAGGGTAGTCTGGCTGCGTAATAAACCTCCTGTGAAATGCACAGGCTCCAGAAACAGCAGACAGTGAATTTGAAATGTGTAAGTAATTTCAGACTTTGTTACTCCCGGCTGGTTTGTGTTATTGAAAGCATCATTGCTTTCACAGCACAGGGAGGAAGGACAGAGTTTTTAAGCGACGTGATCACCCAACAAATGCCTGATGAGGTGCTGGATGTGAAGCAGCTAGTGGATGCTGCAGACCAATAGGTTTCACGGGGTAGGGATGATAGGGAGTAATTTGACTTTGCAGTGAGAATAAGGATGGTAATACTGGAGTAGAGGTGCTACAATAAGACTATGCTAGCTTGTCTTATATGATGACACACGTCCTCTGCTGACTGCTTAATCCTTAAGAGAACTTCAAGCTTCTGTGGCCCTTGCAAGTGGATGCGAGTAGATATGAGCTTAGGATCTGGCCCTTATACTTCAAATAGGTCTGTAAATGCTAAGTATTTTCCAGCACCAGTGAAGAGTCTCTCCAAAGATGCACTGTTATTCCCTCCTTCTGATGCATGTGCAGTTCTTGCCAGCCTGCATGACTACAGCGGCACAGGACGGATTTGCTCTCCTGGCTTTGACCACTCTTAAAGGAGGCTTGTGGTCAGGAGATGCCTCGCTCTCCACCATCAGCCTGAAAGGCAGCCTACAGAAGAAGCTCAGCCACCTGTGTTTTAGCACAGCAAACTTAGGTGAGATAAATTTAATCCAAGTGTAGCAACAACCAAGGTTGCAATCTAAACGTGTGTAAAAGGCCCAATCACTTTTGTAAGTTCAAAGAGCACCTCAGAAGGCATGTGAGCAGGTTCATACTTTGCTCCGGGCTTTCTCTGGTCTGCTCATCTGTGCTGGATATATTGCACAGCGTGGAGCACAGTTAATATCTGATTGCTACCTGCTCTCTTGCCCTATGATGCACAACATCCTTAATTAGCAAAAACACAAGAATGAGACAACACATTAAATTGCTAATGTGAATGAGTATTTCACAAACATTCCTCTTTTAATCAGTGAGAAAGCAAAGCTGAAGATGTGTCAGCATACTCACAACAGCACCACTCAGCATGGCAGTGCACGTGATTAAGCAAAAGCCTTTCAAGGAAGTGATTCATTGTTTTGGGTTTGCTTTTTTATGTCCATTCCATTATACATAATAAGCATATCAATGTGCTTTTGTTTATAGATGGCTCTGGGATAAAAATACACGCTGTGTTCGTCATCAGTTAAGTAATCCATATCTGCATTTATCCTAGGGTGCAGACATCAGATAAGCACAACTGAAAGATGACCATCAAGCAATAATTATGTTCTAGTGTCTCCTCATATTGAGTCAGACCATTTTTACGGAGGATAGCTTCTGTGAGATAGTTCTCCCTGAGCATCTCTTAGAGGCTGTGGGACTCAAGATGCCTTGCCTAGCTGTGGCTGTTCTGAAACACTCGGACCTATCGTATCTTGCTGTTCTGGTGACTTTGTTAATGGATAATTGATTTAATGGGAAAGGAAAGTTTCCTATTCATAGTCAACTTTATAGTACTGCCTATCTGGATACATAGTATGCCAAGATACTGACTCCCAGGATCATATTTCTGATCTTCCACCTACTCCCGGCATGTATCTGATGTCTGGTTTACCATGTGTCCTAGCCAACCTAAGCAAGTCAATACTGAGCAGATGTCCCAGGGTACAGCTTATCGGGTGCAGATTATCGTCTCAGCTATACTGGGTTGTGGGACTTGTATGCTCTTCACACAGAGAGTTAAAGCCAATCTCCGCATATGAGGAGCAAATAAATGCTAGGAGAATAAAGTTGGTTTCGTGGCTTTTTGTTTATTTTTCCTCACTAGCTGGGAATTAGGAGCCATGAATTTAACGCAGTATTTTACATGAGGCTTCCTGTATGGTCTGCGACAAATCGTTAGTGGAATGTCCTGGTGTCTGTAACGCAGTAATGCTTCCCTGCCAGTTGTGCCCTTGAAAATCAGCCTTAAGTTCATTGGGCCTGTGTAGTCATTTGCAAACTGTTTCAATTTACGAGCATAAGACAAGTCTTAGAAATCCTCTCTGCCTGAGAACAGGAAGCATTTCAGCACTCATAAAAGAGAGTGAATGCTGAGCAAAGGTAATCTGAAAATTATTGCGGTGATTATCAAACTGCAGTACCAGTAAATAATGTGATATCATAAATGTAGTAAATAATTTGCATCCAATTTCCACATTTTATTACAGTGTCTGTCTGGAATTTGAAGTGCTGCATCCTAGCCCGTTTCTGTAGCTCAGCCCTGGGGGAAGACGACTGTGTACTGTTTGTGTTTAACTCTCGAAAGCAAAAATCAAAGAGAGCAATTGCATCAACTTCCTACCACCGGGGGTAGAGAGGGCTCCCCTTTCAATGGCTTCGGTGCCAAACGCAAATCCTCCTTGAACCAGAGAACCAAATCCCTTGAACTTTAGCCCAGATTTTATCCCTGATAACCCTCCTAAGACTTCAGCAAAGTCACTTTGTCTGGGAGGCAAGAGCCGCGGGCTGTGCCCAGCTCCGGCAGGGCGGCTGAGGCGAGCGTGGCTGGCAGGACCTGGCCATCCCAAACGCGTCCCGCTGGGTGACTCACCGGGCGGCTGGGTCGAGGGCACCATGAACTATTTCCCCACTTACCTGAGCGGCAAGTGCACGTGGGGCGGGTGTGGGTGCGTGCGCGGGATTTGCCTTTCGTGCAGAGAAGTGCAGCAAAACCTGCAGCGTGTTAACATGTCCCCACGCTTGCATTAACTGAAGAGGTTCGTTGTGGGGATGTAGATTAATGGTTCTCCACCTCATTTGCCATATGGGTGACAGCTTGGCAAAGCCCCAGGCCTCCAGCTGTCACACACGATGGCGCAGCTGACGGCAGCGTGTGGCTCGCTCTTCTCTTGCCCCTAACCAGCCTGCTTCGAGGCTGGCTGAGTCTGTGTCACAATGTGCCATCAATTTACCACTTGGCTTGCCTAAAATGCTGTCGCAGCTGCTTGTGGCTGACATCTTCCAGTTACCAATGTGAAATAGTCCCTGAGGACCCACCGCTGAGCTCTGCGTCTGCCTGCGGGTGGTTTCGTGGGAATGAGCAGATAAGATTGCTTTTCCTCCATTGTGCCCGTCGTGATTATTCCTCAAATGCTGGGGCTGTTTGCCTGAGTTCATGAGAATGTGAATGTAAGACAGCTCTGCAGGCCACCACTGCGTGCTTCTGCAGCATCAGCCCGGAGGGTGAGTGATTACCCTGGAGCGGTGGGATTGCATTACGATCTGTGTGCAGCCATCTTGTTTGGCATTTTCCCCTAATCATGACAGTTGCCCTCTGCTTTAATGCCTGATACTGTTTCTGTCCCAGGTGGATTAGGATTTACCCCTCCTCATCACTATCAGTGTATCCAATGTACTGTTGCTTGGTTTCTGTCTGTCTTTCCTGCAGCTAATGAGAATGCCCTTGTAGGGCAGCTGCAGGACAAGAGCCAGATTCATCCCCCCAGCTTCTTTCTCCTGGCTTCTGCTCGTGCCGTGCTTTTTTAGAGTGATCTGTTCAAAGTGAATGCATAATCGGCTGTTGTCAGGATGGGCCCGTATTATCTCCCATGTATGGCCAAACCAAGTTTGCTAGTAGCAGCTGATATATTGCACACACCTTCAAAACCATCATTACAGGGCAGCTCTTTAGCATCCTTTAGCCTGGGCATGATAATGAATATTCCCTGTTGAGGGCACACTAGCAGATGCTCCTGCTGATCAGTTCCTGGCCTGCTATCCTAAAAGATTATTATTACTTTTATAGACTAAGTAATCTTCTTCTCTGAGTACAGTACATTGTGTCTTTAGGTGGTTCCTCTAAAAGGACTCAGTGATGTTTTTGCTGGGTTACTGGGTATATCAGGAGAACAGAAGCATCTGTTGACTGACAGGCAGTCAATATGGCAGGTCTGCGTAGTGATGGTTTGTTTAGGTGGAGTTGCAGTAGACATTAACTGGTGCCATAATCCATGGGTAGAAGTCATTTAGTCTTGATTTAGCCTCATGCAGGTTCAAAGCAGAGGGATCACATCCATATCATGGCTCCTCTAATGATGTGCTTTACAGCCAGAACATGATTATAGATACACTTTTAGTAGTTAAGGGGGCTGCACTTGTAAGTTGGTAATAGCAACATGTTACCATACGGTCAGAAGGCACTACCGTAAAGCTGAGTGCAGTAGCAGTGGTCTTGGAACGACGTTACCACAGCCACACCAGGCGCAGGGCCATATGGATGCTGGGGGTGCTGGGTGAGTGGCTTTCTTCCTTCTTGCCACGCTGTGTCTGCACCTTTGTGTTCAGCTGACCAGCTTCTGCGGTGAACCGGCGGATGGTGTTGCGGCTGCAGCAGTGTGCATCAACGGCGAGATCCTTCTCTTGCCTGTGTCCCTCACGTTGAAACACTGTGAGCTCCTATGGCTTCCTTAGCGTGTTTCAGTTTTGCAAGTTCAGTTCAGATACAAACCTAGGCTGGGATGAATTAGGCTTTTCAAAGTGATCTGGACAGGCCTGAATCCCTCTGACCCTGTGTGCTTTTTTTCAGTCCTCATACTCGAAGACTCTTTCTTAAGATCCCAGGCTGAGCCTTGAGGTTTGGCTTTTCCAACACATTGTTTACACTTTTCCACGTGCTTTTCCTCATGCTTTTCCTCCTCTAACCTGAAAATTCACATCTTGCTTTTGATATGTGCTATTTTTTGCCTTTCTTTACTTGGGTGTTGGGCACGCTATGCAGGCAGGCTGCTATTACCAGCCTTGCTTCATCCATCGGCAGCACCTAAGCAATCCTATCATGTTGGGCAGCAAAATCTCTTTCCAGGTTCCTTCTAGGATCTGGCCCTACCTTTTGTAATACTTTGTGGCAACAGAAAGGTTTCATTCAGCCTGGACACCAATTTTATGCCTGAGAGCTGAAGTCTGTTAGCTCTTTGTTCCAGTTGTAAAGGCAACCCCTTTTCAGCATCAGACATAGGTGTGGCTCAAGCTCTTGGTTTCCAGCTTCTACCCTGCACCCACTCTAGACTACAAAGGAACAAAACAAAAGACTTTCTGTTCTCAGATGGTTTAAGAATAAGGCAAAGTACTGTATTTCTTGCAGTCACATCACTTAAAGTGATTTTGCCCTTGAGGACGGCATTACGTCACACACATCAAGAGAGTGTCTGTGTGCTTAAATGTCAGGCCTCATGAGACAAGAGCTGCTCCGCTGTAATTGCTTATGTAGCTTTCCACAGTTTTCTCTCATTTGATCTTTTATTGCTTCTGCTGTAGAGTGACCGATCATCCTTGCACAGATTTCTTTAACACAGTGGACAGTTTTTATTTACACAAGGGAGGGATCTGTCACAGCAAGTGTAGCAGCCAGGTAAAACTGCTTAAAAGCCAGTACTCTTCTGCAAAGCAGCATGTTTACAGAGCTCTGTCTCACACCTGGCATATTCTTGTTTAACAAATATCTTAATCTCTACGGCTCTGCTTCACCTCCTCCTTGTTTGTCTTGTCTTCCCCTGGTGCAAGTTCAGAAGTGCAGCAGCTGCCTTGCTGTTAGTACATCGGTGCCTTCGTCTCAGCCAGGGGCTCCTGCCATTGCATAGCTAACTGCGCTGCAGAAGCATCGTTTCCTTCAGGCCACTGCTGTAGAATGGAAACACACCTGACATCTGATTCTCCAGCTAATCCACAGGCCCCATGCTAATTACCTTTACACAGTAGGCTGCACAGCCAAAGTGCAGAAAACCAGCTTGTATCAATTCAGAGAACAGCTAATGAGAATAACTAGCCATTAACACATCAAATCAGATGATAAATGCTGGAGACCACATCTGATGGCTCAGAGTCTCTTGTAATATATGAGGGTTGTTTTTTTTGCTTCCCAGTAAAATAGCAGCCACTTCTGCACAGCTTCGCTTCATAGGAAGCGGCTTTTATTAGGGTTATAGATCAAATGAAAACATATGGTGCGTTATAGTAGCTGGGATTAAAATCCTAGACTTACCAATGAAAATTGGCTTCTGCCAAGGCCATGTTTCACTCTGCTGGTCAAGGACCTTAGGGCCCGCTGTGGGAAGTCTGGGGAGAGTAGAGCTCTCCAAGTCCAAGCACTTTTACCAGCAGACTCAGGTGTAGGGACTGGGTGAAAAGGGGCAGAAAACACACTAGTGAAGCGTGCCCCAATGCCCTCTTCTGTGCTGTTTTAGCCTGACCTAAGTCGTGTAGGATTTCTGTATGTAAAGATTGTTTGGCATTAGTCCTTGCTACAGCCAGCATAGAAACAAAAGAAATACATGTGGTAATATGCTGCCTGGAGTTAAAACTTTGGGACTAGCAATCAGAGGAGTTATCTGAACTTCTGTTAGGGACTTTGCTTGACAGTCTTAAATCTCTTCCCAATCAATTAATGCATCTATGTGACACCTCTCCACAGCAGAAATTGGCAGCTGGTGAAAAGCACTTCTCTTTAGTGTGGGAAATAGCAAAAAATCAGCAGCCTGCAGACTGTAAATGCAGAAAATGAGGACTGCTGAATGCTTTTGAAACTGGGCAGAGTGGTGAGAAGGGAATCTGCATAGGCAATGCCATCATCAGCTGTAATTCAAGGTTCCTCTTCCAGCTGAAGTTACCATGGGATCTTTCATGACCAGTTCCCATCATGAGGGCTCTTACTTAAGTGAGTCAGGACCCTTCAGCTTCTAGCTTCATCCAAGGAAGGAGTACTGCAGCAACACAGAGCTGCAGGACATTCTTCTTGGGTACTTGTTCTAGCAGATAGACACTTGGAAATGAAGAGAGCTGGCTGCTGCTTCATACAGCCACTTTGTGAAGAACAGAGCTTTTTTTCTTGCAAGTCATTCCTAAACCCAGCAGACCCCATCCTGCACCATGTTTTCCTCAGGTAACCACTGGGACCCTGGCCATTCCTCTGCCTCAGGGCTCTTTTAGGATGGAGCTTCTTCCCCCTGGTACGGTATCACAGAGCAAGACCCTGGTCATTTTGCCGTCTCTTTTGTGTGCAGTCACTACAAGGTAGAAGACCACATGCCCTGCCTGGGAGCAGACCAGCACAACAGAATCTACAGCTGGACCATTTTCTGTACAAAGCCATCTTCTAAAGAATTACTCTTCTTTGCTATGTACTCATGTGGCTATACTGCTTTAATAATTCACTTGGACACAAGGGCGCTGATGATGGCACCACTATGACGCACTGTCAAGCAAGAGCCTCTGTCAAACCTGCAGCTTGCTGATAAAGTGTAGATCTGCTATGGAGCCAGCTTAATTGTATTCCAGCTCACGCACTTGTGCCAGGATGCTCTTCCCTGCCAATTTTTGATGCCACTCAGAAAAAGAACATACCTGCGGCTTGATTTCCTCACCTGCTTGATAGCATTATTAGCTCAGCTTAGTCAAGAAGTTGACAGCAGCTGCCTCATTGAGTTTCACTGGATGGGTTGACGGAGACTTAAAATTCTGATGCTCATTTGTTTTCGTTACACAGACTGCGTATGCTTATCTTTGGTAAGCGTGATGCAAAGCTAGTTGAATTGTTTTGAGAGACTTTATGTAACCTTCAATGTATTTTGTTTTAGGCCCGTAGAACATTCATTCCTTTTTTCGCTCAAAAGAGTGAGATACAGAAGGCTTTGTTCCCCAAGATAAAAGCTGAATTGGAAAAGAATGATGGCTGGGAAAGGAAAGAAGAGGAATGCTTTCTCTCCCACCATAGGACATATTTTGAAATACTGGTGCATTTATGAAGCCTGCTTTGTTGCATGGAAAGGGAGTGAGGATCCTTTCTGGGAGTACCTATTGAGAACTCTGTGGATGAAAAAACTGTTGATGAGTTTCATTTATGAATGAAGTGAAAATATATCATGTATTGTATAAGAGTTGTTTCTGGTTTTGCCAAGATCTGATCCCAAAATGAAAAATAGCAGAGCAAGAAAAACTCCGTATGAAAATTATAGGAAAATAGTGTCCCATGAAATCTGAGACCTTTAGTTAGTCCATACCAGGTCTTCAACGAACAGAGAATATCAATAAACAAGGACAACATTTCTTTTTCTGTGGCTCTGTCTTCTAACTTGTGTTTTCAAATTGCTTTGGGCCATTCCAGCCAGTCTAAATTCCACCTAAATGTCTGTGCGTATAGTGGGTTTAGTGCCTCTGGAGAGCAATTCAGAAAGCCTGAGGGAAGTGCAAAGTGAGAGTGTCTTGAGTCAGACAGCAGGAAACATGAGATGAGGACACTTGGTGGTATTTAAGCCGACCGAATATGACCATTTTCTTCTGTTTTGTTTTTTTTTTTTTTTTATAATGATGATATCAGCTGTTTAACCATTTATTTCTGTCCTTTCTTTTTTAGGTGATGGGCTGTGTAGAAGAAGAGAATCCTTTTGCTTCTAAGGAATGTAAGGTACAAACTCAAGCTCTATCCAGTGGATACTGTAGGCTCCTTCCAGAAGGAAGACCTTGTGCCCATTGTCCATGAACCCTGTGGGTTCACACTATATCTCACAAGGAAGTGGAACTTCTTGTAAGTGACTACAGTAACAGCAATTCAGAGGCAATCGTCCATTTGAGCTGCACATTTTAAGTGATAATCAATATCCATACAGTAATTAGAATCCCAAATAAAACTAGTGCCAACGTACAAAGTTCTAGTTCCCTTTCAGGAGGGAAGTGGGTGGCGGTATGTCTGAGTAACCCTTTTTGGGCTGGGTCTCTTCGTGAGTGCCAGGGTCTGTTGGTGTGCGGGCATACTGTGTGCAGCCCAGCTTTTCAGAAGGGTGATGCTGTTGACCAGTGCAGGTGGGGCGTTCTGCCTGGTCTCCCCCAGCTCTCCTCAGGAGGAAAATGATGGAAAGAATGGATGTAAAACACACTGTTCGAAAGGCCAGTGCAAAGCCTTCATAAAAAACATTTCCTTTTAGACCATATGGAAGTTCTGGCAGAGTTACTGTGGTCCTGGAGACCTAAGGGCCTTAACATTTTAGCAAAGCCCTTTTTTCAGCCATCAGACAGCAACAGCCACTTTCAGTTCTCCAGGGAATTAGAAACAAGGCACCCAGTGATGTCAAGCTATGATATCTCTCCTCCTTGGAGACTGCAGTCTTCCAGGACACTGCTGGGAACAAGGAAAGAAAGGCAGAGAAAAGTAAAGTAATTTGTCTAGTGGGAACAAACCCTGCCTTTTTCTAACCCCTACTCACGTTATACCCCTCCTCTTGAGGTATAATGCCAGAAGCATAGTAGCAGGTTAAAACTGTGATCACAGGGTGCTAACCTGCAGATGGAGGTATTAAATAAAACCCGCAAGGACCCCTCCCCTTTCACAGACAAAGCTGTCAAAGCACAATTGCCCATAGCCAAGGGAGCGGCCACAGTTCCATAGGGAAAAGCATTTGATTTCTGCCAAGGCATTTTGGAGGATTTTGTCTTGCTCACAGAATAAACCCATCCGTCTTCTACTTTCTCGAAGACACTGACTTTGCTGTCATCTTTCAAACTAAGCACCCTTATTGCCCTCCAGGAATACTGGGGGGACTGGCAGCTGTCTTCTGTCTCATTTCTTTCTTCCTTAATTCCAGTCCCTGTGCTCTCCCCATGCCTCTAGTCACGAGTCCTGCAAGGCATTAGAAATATAGGCTCATTTCTTTCTGTCTTTGCTACTTGCATGACCCTTTTCACTGCAGCATTTAAATATCTTTAATGTATTTATCTTCCTAACACCACACTAAAATAGGGAAGTACTGTTGTCTGGAATTACAGATAAGTAACTGAGGTACAGAAGGACTTAAGTCCTAGATCAGCAATGGCATTTGATGCACATATCTGTTTGTGGAGCTAGTCCAAAGTGACCTTTGTAAGGGCACATAGCAAGCATGTGCAAGAAATGGGAACTTAGCCAGCATCTTCCAGGCATTAAACCAACGTCTAGCCTAGTGCTTTCTCTCCATCCCTCACTCCATCTCAACAGGATAGATTATCAACCCTGGAATACATTTTCCATCCCACCCTGTGTCCTTGGGTCTCACTGTTATCTCTGACCTTTGTTTATTACAGTATTTGCAAAGGATCAGTCAAGAATTAACTCCATTTCTACCCCAAAGAGTTTATGAATTGCTGTGTTTCATCAAAAGAAACAACACTGAATGTGATGAATGATTGCCATGCTTTGCCACTTCGCTGAGTGCAACATCTCACCATATAGTACCTGGACTTGTGGAAACTAGTGCCCAAAGATGCAAGTAAACTAACCCGGAGTGGGCGGGGGGGGGCGGGCAGTGAGCAGATGAAGAAGAGTTTTTGAGGATGTGGATCACTTCTCCCATTTCCTTTTTGTGGAGAAGAGGTCTGAAGTTTCCAAGCTTTTTGGGCTGTCACATTTTAATATTTCAAGCCTGTAGATAGAATAACTGGCAGAAGTTTGCATCCGGTTCAAAGAGAAGCCATTTCCTGGTTTTACGAGCATAAACACACCATGACCTTTAGACAGAAGGAATATTACAACATATAATTACATGGAAGTGAAAAAAAGAGGAAAAGCTTTGCTGCTTCACAGATAATTTGCTGTTGCTTTTATGTTCCCCGGCCTTGTGAAGAGCCTTTGTGAGCTGTTTTCTTCCCTAATGCTGCTGCAGGAGATCTCCCTTGAGTTTCTCATCTGTCAGCCAAAGCATTCTAGATAAGGTTTCTTCCATACACCTGACTTTTCAAGCATCTGCTTGTTGCTGTACATGCAAACCTGTGAATGAAAGTGGCAACTACAATGTGTTTCAGATGCAGCCACATAAGCACCTTATTTTATTCTGTTTTCTATATGGACACAGGGTCGTTTCTATCTTGTGCATCCTCAATAGCTTAGAAGGTTAATGGTACTTTCAGTGTATTTTTTCCAATGAATATTTATCTACACAATAGCCTTTGGCTGTCTTAGAAATTCCAAAAACCGGAATGCATCTACACAGGTCCTTGCCTTAAAAACATCCCTCTTTCTTTTGAATGAGGTAAGAAAATCTGTCCATTCACTGATGTGACTATGACTGGTTTGTAGGCAGAGAAATGCAGTCACTTCTTTGCTGTTCAGACACATTTCAGAGCATGTCTATAAATTCTCCTTCAGTCCCCACAGTCCAGTGTGTCATAGGCTTTTTGCCTGCTTTCCTCTGGAGCATCCAGCTGTAGTGATTTGAGGTGAGGACACCCATCAGTTCAAGGGCCTAATGACTGTCTGGAGCAATGGATACTTGTCTGAGGGAGACCTGAGTCCCTGCTCAGATTCCAGAGTGGTGGACACGTGCTGAGACTTTCTGTGAACCAACATCACAAGCAGCTTAGCCACACTACAGTGCTGATTTTTCTCCCTTTTATTATATTTTAAATAAAATAAAAAAGCAAGGGGAGATAGGGGACTCTTCACCTCATAAATGGTTCTATAGGGGATATCTGTATTTTAAAAAGCTATTTTTGGAAGAAAGTATGTTCTGTATGAGAGCTAACTTCAGTAACCTTCCATTAGTCACACCATACCCCCTAACATTTCTGTAGGGTGTTGTAAATCAATAGAAAATTAACCAAGGTGGTTGTCCAGTGAGAAAGCTCATTTCCCTTTGACCCTCACCAGTATTTCAACTATATAATTCTGAGGAGCTCTGCTGGCTTGCAGATAAGATTACTCAGGTGAAACACTGTTTGAAAGGGAGAAAAAAAAGAGAGCATTTTCTTAGTTATTAAAACATGAGACTAGCTTAGTTTCATCCTGTGCTCTCTGCTGACTCACTTTGACCTTGAACAAGGCCTCTTTATGTTTTCCTGACTGTGAAAAAGGGGTAATAATACTTTCTGCTTCCTGGAAAATGATGTGAACATAGCTCAGCATTTCTAATGCACTCATATGGAAGATACAGTGGGGACAAAAAGTTCTTTTTCCATGTAGAATAACCAGGAAGAGTTATAGTCACAACGTCTGTAGCATCTTAAGCTTCCATTCAGCATGTGGTATCCCACCCAGCACACTGCTTCCTCCCACCCCCCTCATAGTTGCAGTTTTATTGTTGAAAGATTCAATCAAAAAAAATCAGCAATTCCAAGATCAGAGCAATAAAAGAAAAGACATAACTTTTTGTCCTCTTAAAAATATTTTTGTGATTTTGCTTAGGGAGATTCTGGCATGGCTGTCTGATTTGGGGCAGTGTCTAGTCATTTGGTGTAAGATCCCTTTTAGCATCTATTATGTTCGGTCACAAACCCTTGAGAATAACAGTTGGCAAATGGTCCGTGGCGCTTAGCAATGGAAAACTCTGAAAATGTCACTCTTGTCAAGCTTGAGCCTCTGATGAGGTTACCAATTTGATGGTGGAAACTGAAGTTCTGAGCAAACAGTAGCAATGTTTCAGGTGTGAAAGGAGACCTGTATTCTGATCCTAGGTTTTTGGAAACTCCATGAACACATGCTCTGTCTGTATTTTTATGCCAAGGGAGATGATACTCTACAAACTTTTGGACCTGACAGTGTAACTTTGATCCCTGAGAAGGTTCTGGAATAGGCCGTTAAAAAAATTAGTTTGTTAGTACCTAAATGGTTATAAGCTGATCAAATAAATAGGAAACAAGGATTGTTGAGAATAGGTCATGTCAAGCCTGTTTATCTTCTGCCTTTGGCAGATTAAGTGGCCTAGAGGGGAAAAAAGGGGGTAACAACTAATGTGATGATATAATCTCAATCCCAGTGACATTACTGCCACTTCTCCATGACATTACCACAAGGAAACTAATGGAATACCCTGTCGATGTGATCATAAGGAGAAAGATGTGCAATTGTTGGAAAGTTCCTCTCAAATGGAACTCATCAGCTCTTTGCTGTCAAATTTCAGTTGAAGTTTAGTGGTGCTCTGTTCTGGACCTGGCCCTGTTCACCCTTTCTCTTGACGATTTGGAAGACCAATGAGAGACTACAGTCATAACAGTAGTGAATGGGAGTGGCATAGGTCAAGGTTGCAAGTACTTCAGACATGAGCATCAGAATTCAACACATGCTTGAAAAATTAGAGACAATCTGAAATCAAAACAGCTGAAATTCAGCAAAGACAAATACAAAAGTCTTCCTCCTTAGGAAGGCGAAATTGAGCAGGCAAGCACAAAATTGGAAGTTATTGGCTAGGCTGCATCACAACAGAAGAGGAAGATTTTTCTGACTGGACCCTACAGTATGATTTAAGATAGCATTTTTGTCTCCTAACATCTAAATGTGAAGACAGTGAAGCACTGGAACAGATTGTCTACGACGATCGTGAAGTCTCCCCTGCTGGATATTTTTAAAGAACAAGCAAGACAAACATTTTTTGAAGATTTCTAGGTATCATTCACTAGATATAGTCTCTCTCTATCCTCTTGCAATTCTGGGGTACTATGATCCACACTACAGCGCTCAAACTAGGTATATGTCAATAATACTGCCAAGGAAGAGATGAGCTTTGGTCTGACAATAAATCTGTCTTTATGTAGGCAGCAGTAGCGATTGTTCCACTTCGTGAATTAGTGGTGAAGTCCCAGCTGGAGTCCTTTGTCTCAGCTGGAAGCAGTAAGTAGACACAGCTGAGGGAAGAGCACTGAAAAGCAACAAGCATGATAAAAGGAGTAGAAAATGTGACTCATAAAACAGAAGGTGAAGGCACTGGATTGAAAAGAGAAGACTGAAAAACGGCCCAGCAGTTTGGAAGGGATTGACGCAGATGGGGCAACAACTGCAAATTACTTCGCATGTCCGTTAAGTGAAGGGCAAGAAAGAATCAGTTTCACCTTCACCTAAAAGATTTAGGCAGGATATTAGGTAGGTCTTTCTATCTGACAGTGTGGCAAAATGTTAGGACATAGTACCCAAGGGTATCGATTTCTTAAAGTGAAGCAGATAAAAGTATCAGTGATGGTGTCCAGATACTTATAGCCTGCTTCAGCGCAGAAGTGGATGAGATGATCTCCTGAGACTCCTCCTAGCATGCCAGATCTATGAATTTATCTTTGGCAAGCATTTATTTTGGCATGTAGGTAAAGTATGGGGAAATGGAGCCAAATGAATATATCTGCAAAAATCACTGACTTGGATAATGAGTGCAAGCCCTTTCTGAAGAAAAAAACATACCAGCTATGTTGCAACATGCCACTGTCAGAATGATTTATAAACATCATTATTTTTATGTTGTTTTTGCAGCTTATACCCTTCCAGACTCCTATTAAGGCCCGAATTTGCTTACAAGGGCCAGGCCACCATGTAACTTGTAATGTTTGTGTCCTGCTCTTGTTTATGCTTTGATAAGTGTCTTGAATTTTGGAGGACATCTCTTGTGAAGCTCTTGCATGGGCTAAGATATGCTGTGCTTTCAGAAACAGAACATGAGTCACAAAAGGGTTGCCTTTGGTCTGCCAATATGGTAAAAAGCCTATTGGAAGCTCATTCCAGTGACACAGTTAAATACATTTCTGGAAATTCTCATTCTGCAGATTTATTTCCCATTTGCTAAAATCAACTGGTGAGGACTAGGACTGCTGCCAGAACATGCCTTAACATCAAAAGTCTTCTCATCCTCCATCAGCATCTGTTTAATTGAGGCTGTAGAAAAAATGTCTACTCCTCTGTTCAGTGGTGAAAAGAAACTGCCTTTGCAGTTTCCAATACTGGAAAATGTTGAAATATTTAACTGTTAGATTGAAGATCATTCAGTGACTGTGAACCCAATAATGACACTTTTTCATGTGTTTCTACATAGAAATCCAAGCACAGTAGATACATGCTGTGCTGCTCAAAAGTCAAAGATATTGCCTCCTTTTCTAGTTAGCTGTATCACTGTTTAGTTTCTGAGAGGCAAACCTGTTAGTGACTTTTCATTTTACCAGAATACCGGCAAAGATAATTTTTCCAGGGGAAAACTGATTTCATGCTTTATTACTGGATCTCTTGGCAGGCAGAAACAGCAAGCCTCACCTTCCCTTTCATCATCAGAGAATTTCTCGAGAAAACACCCCTTACTGCTATGCAGTTGCACTGATGTTGAAAGAGACGTGGTCACTCTGGGATACGTATTATGGGTGCTGTTAACTGTGAAATTAGATGACAAAAAGATGAAAAACATAAACAAACATTTTAGACAGAATATCCACCTTTTTTAAGATAAAGAAGGCATCTTAGAGCTAGAAATTCTTCCATTAATTTGCCTTACAACCACACATTTCGAAAAAGGCATCGAGCAGCTGCTGTTTCTCTACGTGTACTAGATTAGTATTTCACCCCTGAAGACACTGAAATGATATGCCGTGCCCCCACTGACCTAAGAGCAGCCCTCTGAGAGAGGGCAAATGGTTTTGCTTCCAGTCCTGCCAGGTTTTTCTCTGTGCCTTGTGCTTTCCACCTTCAGCACGAGGACTGCGGACCCAGCCAAGTCCTGCCGAACGGGGCTGCGTGGGGCAGAGACGGGACATGGCAGGAGAGGTTCTAGGACAGGCTGAAGGCAGGAGTGGTGACAGGTCACCCAGAGAAGCCTTGCAGTGTGGGGAGGATGGGGCCAGACTCTTTTCAGTGGTGCCCAGCGACAGGACAAGGGGCAATGGGCACAAACTGAAGCAGAGGAAGTTCCGTCTGAACATGAGGAAGAACTTCTTCCCTCTGAGGGTGA
>Ga0065711_1032802_pt1 | contig 26659 bp, 17 predicted proteins | sample Hoacrofraction12_FD_59098 | JGI IMG/M metagenome (GOLD analysis project Ga0065711, IMG submission 59098) | Hoatzin crop microbial communities from Cojedes, Venezuela - Epithelial fraction 12 v2 (version 2) | ecosystem: Host-associated > Birds > Digestive system > Esophagus > Crop | place... | reverse complement strand
TGTGCTTCAGTTTGTGCCCATTGCCCCTTGTCCTGTCGCTGGGCACCACTGAAAAGAGTCTGGCCCCGTCCTCCTGACACCCACCCTTGAGATATTTATAAGCATTTATTAGGTCCCCTCACAGCCTTCTCTTCTTCAGGCTGAACAAGCCTAGCTCCCTCAGCCTTTCCTCGTAGGAGAGATGCTCCAGTCCCCTCACCTCTCCGAGTGGGAGAGCTGCTTGCAGCCCATGGATAGGTTTTGGGAGGGTGGATCCTGTAAGCCTAATGAAACACTTGAAAGCGTGGCATCTTTGGGACTGACTTTTTGGGGAGAGGAGAGCATAGCTTTCTATTAAAAAAATTTTTTTTTTTTTTTTGCTGTAAACCTAATATTGAAAATTGTGTGAGTTTCTTGTTACATGTAAAGAATAACTGTGAAGGTCCCATTTATAATAATTGGTCTTATTTGCTCAATTCTTTGAGTATCGTGTTAAAACATTTACCTAACAACATTAGTGGATTATGCGGGATCCCCCACTATCTGTCATCAGCAATCCTTGCAGAATAATAATGTCTGTACACTGAGCTGCTACGGGTTATTTGCAGTGTCTTTCTACTGCAGTGATTTTTATAGCATGTGCCAGATGGCTTAGGTGATGGATTACTATTATTTTTTAGATAAATAAATGATCAGATAAAGTGCTGTGGAGCTCCTGCTATGTCAGGAAATGTGTGCAGTGACCACCGTTATCTTTTGGTGAGCCACATAGCTCCAGGTTCGGTTGGAAGGGATAGGTGGCTGGTCAGGCAGATGTACCTGGCTCGTAGGGTCTCCTCGTGGGTCCTCTGGGAGTTTAATCCTCTCCATGTGTTCTAATAACAAAGTTATTTGTCCCTCTCTTTAATAAGACTCATTGTTTAACCTCTGTAGGACTAAAGGAAGCATTTTTGTTATTGAAGTTTGCTCGTTGAACCAGTTGAATTGGAGGAAGTCACAGAAACGTCCAGTATCACAAGGTTTAACTGTTTCTGGATGGTCTATTTTTAAGAGTATTTAAAAAAAGCAGGAAGTGGTAGTAAGGTTAATCGTAGCTATTGTTCCTGCAGCGAGGGGGAGTGCACAGCTGGCGAGTCTGCTCTCCTGTGGGTACCAGTGGGGTGGTGCCTGGGTTTGAGGTGCGGCAGAGCAGCCTCTGCAGCCGACCTCAGAGGACCCAGGCGCATGGGGGGGTCCCACGGGGGCGTGCGCTGAATTCGGATTTCGTCACTTGAAAACACAAAGCATACACAGAACAAATAATTAGCTGTTGAAGGCTTGTTTATGTTACTGGAGTCTTTGACAGCTGCACATATGTGTGAGCATCCGTACAGACGTTGCTGGTTTGAAAGGCACCTTGGCTAGGGGGAGGATGGTGGACCCAGTTTCACTCTGCGCTGCCGAGCAGCGAGAGCTCCTCGGGTGAGAGCCAGCGGTTTGTTCTCTGCCTCTTGCTTCAAGGCAGCTTGGCTTGGTTTGCACGTATGAAGGCAGGGACGAGCGGAATCTGAACTCCTTTCCTTGGTTGGGATTACTTTCGTATGCTTGAAGGTGCAGAGGTTATCTCTGATCTGATTTTGTGCTCGCTGTAGTGGAGCAGTGTTTACTACTCTGTGTATCGTGCTTGACTCTGATAGTGAGTAATTGTACAGTTGGGCCCAGGGCCAAGAAACGGCGTTTGGGCAAGGCTATTGTTCCTGCTGCTTCATTAGCAACCTACTCAAACGAGTTGAAGCAGTGGTGTGCACCTTCTGCTTGTCTTCTCTGCTGCTGAAATAGCAAGGAAGAGCTTCCTGCTGGTTCTTGTTGCAGAAAATACAGTGTTAGGGTCAGAGTAAACCTGTGGTTCTTGGAAATTTTCGTGATGTCTGTGACTGACTTTTCCTCAGACTGTATCTTCTTGGTTAAGTGCTAGACCATAACCCTGCTCATGATACACTACAACAGATGTATGTTTTTGTTTTGGGGATGATGCTCCTGAGAGTTTGATTGCTCTAAATTGGTATCAAAACTTTTAGGTAAGTAGAAATGCGTTAGGCACAAAATTAAACCTGTTATCTAAAGGTCATGGGTGATAGAGAATATTCAGTGCTGAATTCAAAGGCTCTTTGTACAGTAACTTTCTCCTTTTGTTGGCTTTGCTTTTGATCTGCATCCAGGATGGCGAGTTGTGTGATTGGGTTGCTAAGGCCCCGTTTACCAGGGCTAGCAGCAAGGCTTGTACTGATTTTCCTGGCAGAGAACAGCACTTTCATGCCCATGCCAGTGCTGCGCTCTGTGCCACCCTTTGCTTACAACTGCATCATTTCCTCCTCATTCGTGTTGTTGCTTGGCTTTGCTTAACCCTGGGTTTGCTTAAGCCTGATCCTGCAAAAATTTATCTTTATTCCATGTGAGTAATTGCATTGCTTAATTTTTTGCTTTGAAATCAAGCATGTAAATCTGAAAGATTGGGCCTTTGATTCTGTATTTCCTCTTGTTGCACGGAAATACCTTTGCTGTCATACACCTGCTCAGAATAATTTGTGTGGGAAAACAAATAAAAACGTATCCTAGGGATGTCATCTTGTCAAGTTCTTCGTGCTAAGCTCTGTGTATGCAGTGCTGCAGTAAGTTAGGACCTGGCTACTGAAAACTCAGTTTTAATATTTAATAGCAAGAGTGTGTTTTCAGGAGTAGCTTCCGCTTTCAGGAGCCCACCATCTCGGGCAGATAATGGTTCCACTCATCTTTTAGCACAGCCCACACTCTCCGTTTGCTACAGGCAGCAGCTGAAGGTGAAGTGCTGCGGGAGATGGATGACCTGACTGGCCAGCACTGCACACATGTGAAGAGCACCAGTTACCGAGCTGATGGTCTGGGTGATTTGGGGGGGTCTTCCTGTCCCTGGCCATCCGGGTCATAACCTGCGCTTTTTCTGTCACGATATAGCTGCTTTGTTGCCTGCTCTCAGCTAATTGCAGCATTTACTAGTTTAATTTCTATATATCTGTATGTCTTAGTCTATTTATATACAAATAAAATGTAAAGAAGATATCAGTGGTGGCTAAAAGGTTTTGTTGTAGGGATTTTTTTGTCGTTTTTTTGTTTTGTTTTGTTTTTAAAAAGAAGATAAGTACGTGGTGTGGTTACATTAGATGAGTGCCATTCTTGCTGACTCCTGGGCATTAAGCAGCTGGAGGGTAAGCGCAAGAAACATTAGGCACTACTAATAAAGTTTAAAGACTTCACTGCTACTGAATGTCTGGACTGCAGATATCGACCCAGCTTTTAATGTGAGTATCTGCAGATTTTAATGCAAATTCTGAAGAAGGTGAAAATGGATTACTTCCAAAAGCAGTGATCTTGTGTCTTTACACCATCTGTTCTCCTTAGTGGCATGGATTTAATTTCTTTGGCCTGTTAATCTGGGACAATGGCAAGAATTGTCACAGATCTTCCACTCAGTAATAATGGCATGGAGGTACTCAAGGCTGGGGTAAAGCTTCTTGAAGTGCTAAGGGAGAAAAGGTACAAACCTAACACGAGATAAGCAAGTATGGACGAGAAGTCACCATGCTGACGAGCTGTCTGGGGGAGCAGTATGAAGATGAAACTGGAGGAGAAGCAGTCAGGAATGCAGAATGCATCTGTGCCTGTAGGGTCGACTTCGAGTCTGTTACCTCTGTGCTGCTTGGTGAAAGTTGTGGTTATTTTCGAAACATCTTGAGATCTGTTGCATTTCCCTCATTGCTCATCAAGTCTTCATTTTTGCCTCCTAACCCCGCTTCAGGTGTGGCTGTCAGGTTAATTCACATAGAACAGAAGCTGCCACTAGTAATTAGCAGGAGAAGTGTCTTGTTGAGTTTGTGTAGCTCTTGGGAGACAGTGGGAATGGTTGAGAGCAGACTCCTCCAGGCTACTTGCACTGTGGTCTGATGAGAACCCTCGCTTTAAAATCAAATGTAAAGGCTAAAGTAGCATTGCTTTGAAGAGGTCTCATTCTGTCTTTACAGTAGTTAACACGGGGAAATACGGCGTGTGACTTGTCGAGTCAAGTTTCTGAAGACTGCTGTGTGGTCGTTTCTAGCTTGACAGTCCTAAATATAGAAGAACTGAGACTTATCATCTCAGTGACTTTCATACCCACATGGTCTCTTTTATATAAATGGATATGAAAAATCATGAAGTCTTGCTGCAGTTACCCACTGTGTCTTTGAGTTCTTCCATTTGGTGATCATAAGACAAGAGGATTTTGTGATTACTTTGTGATTTACAGGACACTCTTGCTCTTTGTAGAGGCAGAGAAATAAACTAAAAATACTATGAGTTGGTCTAACAATGCGGGAATTCATTGCCCCAACATGGCTTGTCACACGTTACACTCTGCAGACTCCATGGGTTATTCATAACTGTCTTTAAAGCAGATGACCTCAGTTGTTTTGCTGAGGAAACCAGAGAGAGAGATTCCCAAGTTGCCGTATGAATTAGTGTACACCAATACAAGAAATATGGAAATATTTTCCTTGGAGATTGAGCCTGTCTTGCCTGGAAAGGAAGCGCCAACTGCCTCTGGAAGTGCTGAAAATCTGTGTTACAAGACATACGGGATGAAAATAGATGGTTTAGACTATATGTATGTTAAAGTAAGTAGACTATGTTTCTTTTCTTGGTTTTAACATAGGTGAAGGCTGTACAGCCAAGCATATAGTGTCTTACTAGTATAATAGTTTATTAATAAAAGTTTAAGTAGAATTTTGACTGAAGATCTGGAGATATATGAAGAAGGCCTTTTCAGACATGTCAGAGAATAATTTCATTGTTTAGGACATTGTCTCAGAAAACTCTTGTATGGGGAGAAGCATTTGCAGAAGTTATTAGAATTTGATGTCAGAGTGCACTTCTTCCTTGTGACATTCTTCTGTATTGGAAATACAACGGCAGTATAAACTTTTTGCAAACAATCACATAGATAACACTTGCAGAGAAAAGGAGTGGAGTAGTTTCTCTGTGGCTAAATACGGTATACAATTTCCGACTAGCATGAAGGGCTTTAATTTCAGTCCCCTCTCGAACACAGCAGTGTTTTCCGTAATTTCTCACGCTGATCAAGGTCCGGACCGCACTGACGATGTGGGCTGGCCAGGGCAGCGCTCGGGTCCCGGGGGTGCCCACAGACCTGCTGCACCCCGCGACGCCAGGCACACTGTCGCTGCCGGGATTGCGACGGCCGGGCTGGAGGTCGCAGGGGAGCCGATGCCGCTGCGCTCGCCGGAGAGCGTCTGAAAGCAGCAGTGCTGTGGCCGTTAACCCCAGTTCTGCTTTCAGAGCTTCTCCTCATGCTCGCGGGGGCTCTGGCAGAGGTTTAATTCTGCTCGCTGGTTTTGAGGTAGGACGTGCCAGGTCATTCTCGTTTCCTTGCATGGGGACTTGCTGTTCATTTCCTATGAAAAAATGGTGGGACTAAAAATAGGTTCATTAGATGTGCTTCACTGCTATCAGGTTGTTGTTATGACATGCTGTGGTGTGGACTCGACCCTAATGGCAGAGTTATGTTCTGGGCTAGCTGAGTGAAACTAGTTTTCCCTGAATAACTCAGGCTCAGTCAGTAAAAGCTCTGTTTTAATGATGTAACTACATCTCAGCCCGGTGCTTCTGTGTTGTTCTAGCGAAAAAATAATCAGTTAATTTTGAATTTTTAGAACCTCAGGCAGGTGTTTCAGTTTCAGTGTGACTTTATGGGAGGATTAAGAAAAAACAAAAGAATGCTGTTCGGACTTGAGCTCAGCTTTACAAAAAGATAGTTTATTAAGTACAGCCTTGTCTGCTATCAAAGTTCATGCCAAGTATCTTTCCATTAATTTTTAACTTTTAAATTAAGCTTTCACAGTTAAGTCAGCAGTTGTCCATACTCCGGATGTTCTACACATATCAGAAAATGTAGCCTTATTTCACCTCTGGGAGCTAGGTGGTCAGTTATGGCTCCCCTACTTTTTTCTCAATGGCTTCTTGTTCCAAACGCCAGCGCTGCTGCACGGCACGGCGCAGCGCATCTGTCTGATCAATACAGCCCTTTCTTTTCCCTTCCTGCCTAAGCGAATGCTGGGTACGCCGAATAGTCTCCTGGCAGTGGTGCAGATGGCTCTGCGCTGAAGCAGGGGCCCTGAGACAGAAGCCAGCGCTTCCTCCTTCTGCACGTGTGAAGCCGGGCGGAGCAGCCAGCTGCCGCGAGCGCCACGAGCCCCTCCTGCCCCGGAGCAGACCCGGCAGGGCGAGGGTTCTAGAAACTTTGGGGAGGATAATTACAAAAAGCTCTGTAAGACCTTAAACCCATTTGAGAACTTGAGAAAATGAAGTCAGCGTTTCATGGTGTGACATCAGCATGTAAAAATAAGTAAGAAACATGAGGGTCTTGACTGAATTTGTACCAGTGGTCTGGAAAGAATACGCATTTCAGCATTTAGTTAACTATGCTGTGAAGTCTGTATTACGGCTTGCATCGTCTTAGTGTTCAAACCCTACAACCACTTCTTTTATTTGGCCTTGGTGTATTTGTTTTCTTGGATCTTACATTCAGGCACACATGAAGTTAATCATGATGTGTTGAATGGTTTTTTTGTGTATTCCTGAAGTATTGGCTTTTAAAAAATTTTTAAATTGGAATATTTTTGTAAGGTACCCACAACATTCACTGTAAGCACACAATCATGAAATCATGCCTCCTTTTCCTAATACTCTTTCTTCAATGCAACGTGTCTCCTTAGCGTATCGTTCAGAGGATGGCTGTAGTTGCTTCATTTGCCCTGAAATTTCATGTGGCCACTCTTCTGCAATTCTTGTAACATGTTTTTCAGGTCTCATGAATTAGATGTTTTAAGGCAGACTTATAATTAACTTCTTTTTGAAATCACTAGCATATAATTTTGGCCTTCGTTTTGGTGGTGTGGATCGAAATGCAGTACAGCGTATGCCTCTCTGTGTGGCGATGGCCCCAAATGCGGTTTGACAGGAGTCGGAATGTTTGCCTGTCGCTCGGGCTGTGGTAGGCGTCACACTTCTGCCCAGTGTGCTCACTGAGCTTATTGTGGTTGTGGAGTTGTTCTGTGTCTCAAGTAGTGACCAAAACATCCGTGGTTTTGATCTAGTGGTAATTGCAATCTTTTCTGAAGATCTTTCAGAGCCGTGTTCATTCCTTTGACAAGTCTCAAAGTCAAAACTGTTTCAAACACAGAACCTTCTTAAACATTGTTTTTTCATTGTGTAAATATTTTTAAGCCTGATTAAATGAGGGTAGCATACCGCAGCAAGGACAGCAGAAGTGCTGCTGTTTCATGGGTGGGGTTGTGGGTTGTCACGCTGCAGGCTTGCCGACGAAACGGGATGCGGGGGGCTCCTGGGGACGGGCAGTGAGCCACAGGTGCTGTGGGGCAGGGGCATCGCTCCTCATCAGCGTGGCTCCTCGTGGGCATTGCTCCTCATCGTCCTGCGCAGGCTGGTGGTAGTGACGGGGCTGTAGGGGAGGTTCATCGTCTTTTATCACAGAATCATAGAATGGGTTGGGTTGGAAGGGACCTCAAAGACCATCCAGTTCCAACCCCCCTGCCCTTGGCAGGGACACGTTCCACCAGCCCAGGCTGCTCAAAGCCCTGTCCAGCCTGGCCTTGAGCCCTGCCAGAGAGGGGGCAGCCACAGCACCTCTGGGCAACCTGTGCCGGGGCCTCACCACCCTCATAGTGAACGGTTTCTTCCTTGCATCTAATCTAAATCTATCTCTTTCAGCTTGAAGCCATTACCCCTTGTCCTGTCCCTACAGGCCCTTGTAAAAAGTCCCTCTCCAGCTCTCTTGCAGGACCCTTCAGGCACTGGCAGGCTGTGATGAGGTCTCCCAGGAGCCTTCTCTTCTCCAGGCTGAACAGCCCCAACTCTCTCAGCCTTTCCTCACAGCAGAGGTGCTCCAGCCCTCGAATCATTTTTGTGGCCTCCCCTGGCCCCAGTCCATCAGCTCCATGTCTGTCCTGTGCTGAGGGCTCCAGAGCTGGCTGTGGCTGCTCTTCCCATTTAGCACACCGGCCAGGCACCGTCTGGCCCAGCCTTGCATGGTGCTTGGTGAAACATGTTTTATTTTTCTGTAATTGATAACCCAGCCGTTACTGAGCCCTGCCAGAAGTGCTCCTGCTGCACCCAGGCAGTGCTGCGTGTGACTCCCCAGGGCTGTCCCGTGGGTTTCGGCGGCCGGTGCTGCTGGCATGGCGAGCTGAGCCAGTCACGGAGCGCGAGGTCGTGACGGCGGCCGCTGGCTGAGGAAGGCCGTGTGGGGAGGATGGCGAAGGGCCCGTGTGAAAGGGGGTCTGTGAAATACAGTGGGAGCTGAGGAATGCTACTCCCGCCTGCAGCAGCTTCGGGGGTGAATGGGCAGCGTGTTGATAGCTGGAGTGTGGTCTGGGTCAGTAATGACCGAGTGTGAGCCAGATCTGTCTCCCTCGGTACCACACTGTGAAGAGAAGGTCAACCGACATAAAGTGTAGAAAGCTGTGTTTTAAAGATGAAGAAAACTCACAACTTTTAAACATTTCATGTGTTTTGACGCCTTAAAAATGGTTCTTATAAAAATCATACCAATTACAATCTGGGAATATAACTGTTCTTGGATAAATTCCATAGTTTCAAGTAAAACACGGAGTTTCCTGCCCTCGATGTCAGGCCCATTGCATAGATTTGCAGGTGATGATTTTCTCTGAATTTCAGTGGAAGGGTTGCTGATGATTGTAATATTTAAAGAAATAAAAAACTTTACATTTCTGTCTGCTGATCAGCTTGGCCTGTAGTAGCATGTATATGCATCCTGTGTTTGAGAGGTAGCTATTTTTGCATCGCTTTGAGGTAAGGTGAAGTTTCAGTTAAATGTAAGTCAACGGACATTTTTCCAGTGGCTGAAGATGTAAATCTCGCTGCAGTGATTCTTTGTGGGATGCGGATAGTTTTGCATTGTACCTTGTACAATCAAGGCGCGTTTGGCAAACAACGTACAAGTTGGTTTTGTTGTTACAAGTCACCAGGCCCTAAATACAAAGAATGCCTTATAAAAATGTTTGAAAGCAGGAAAGAAGGAAAGCAGGAAAGCAAGCAGAAAGCAAGCAAGAAAGATAAATTCCAATGTAGTGGATATTTATACAGTCGCTAAAATACTCAAGTACAGCAGATTTTTTTCCCAGGGCTGCGATGCAGGTGGTTTCCTTGTGTACAGTGAAGGATGCAGTGCGTGACCTGCCTGACCTTGAGTGCTGCGGGCACCTTGACCCCGCTCTGCAGACCCCGTGTCAGTGGCACGCGAGCCACGGAATTCCCATGAGTCAGGGTAGCGTGAGGCTTTTGATCTTCCTGTGAGGTGAACTAACTAGGTGAGATTTTTCAGATAAAACATTAATACAAATTGTCACATATCTTTTCCCCACTATATATCGTGATATAAATGTCTTTTTTAATTAATGCTTTCTAAATATCAGGCCTTAAACTGTACAAGAGGTATATAAATATTTGGCTGTTGCCGAGCAACAAGACAGAAAATATGCTTCATGCCCAAAGAATCCTACTGCCTTTAAGAAAATCTATAATTTTTGTTTTGATTCTTTTGCAAAGTTAATGATGCCATTCCCCTCAGGCCGCAAGAAGAATTTAGACGGGTTTGTCAGAGGTTTTGCAGCAGCCTGCTTGTCGTGGAAATGCTCTACTTTCTGATCCTCCCTGGTTAGCTGGCATTGTTATGAAAGGAGAGTAAAGTCTTGTCTTTCTTTTCAAGCTGCAGCCGGCAGCAGCATGTTGTTAATAGAAATGCAGTGCTTCCTTGGGGCTGCCTGTGCGGCCCGGGACAGACGGCAGAAATCCCAGGGGTTTCAGCAGTGAAAGAAATGGGACCTCCCCCGGCCTCGTGTGTGAATGATCCGGATCTCTGTAGCGCATCCAGACTGGTCGAGTGAAGACTTGTGTTCGACCTGTTACTCACCTGGCTGTGCATCTGCTTATGCTGTTAATAGAAAAGCTAAACTTTCCTCTTTCCAGTGTTTCTAGGCTCAGTATTACCATCCACGGTGATGGCACTGTGAACCAAGTACAGGGGAAAACAGAAGGCTGAAAGGAAATTATTCTTATAGCATCAAATTATGTTTTCAGAGTAATCGCATCCAAGGAAGTCACGCAGCTCAGAAATCCTTTTCTAATAAGTTTGCATTTTGCATAGGTAAGTTCAACACTTCTGCAGCATGAACTTTTACAACTTAGAAACATTTCTTTTTCCAGCCTAATACTGCAGCCTGCTTGCTCCAGGTGGCCGTGTTCAGTTGGCAACAGGTTCACGCTGAATCATTTTGGTCAAATTTAGCTTTGACTTTGACCAGCTGTTGCTGTTCCATCGGCTCCTTCACCTGGTGCTGCCGGGCTGGACGGTATCTCTTTGATCCAGACATTAACGAGCTGCTTTATTCCTACCCAAAACCAAGGTCATTCTTGAAAGCGCTCTCGTAAGCTCTTCATGAGCTTACCTGAGGCACTGTGGTTTTTGAGGCTGTCTGGGAATGAATAAGCATGATCTCTGCTGGAGCAGAAAGCATACAAGTGCACTTGTATGAGAAACTAGGGACAGCTTTTTATGAGTTGAAATTTCCTTTTTCTTTTTAGGTTGTAGATCATTTCATGAACTCTTTCAACTCTTACCAGAAGAGCTGTTAAGCTGAAAAGATAGCCATATCTCCTTCTGCAGTATTTGTGAGTGTGCAATAGAAGTGGAAAAACTATTTGACTGCTGAAGCGACCGCTGAGGCGCTTGCATTGCTAATTCCATTCTGTCAGCAATGTCAATTAGTGCTTCAAGAGGTTAATATCTCAGAAGAGAGGCTTTGTGAGTCATATGGTATCATTTGATAGATAATTATTATAGTCTGCTGATTTCTTCATGTGATCTGAGATGAAATCATGAGGTATGAGAGAATACTGTCATTTCCTATTGTATTTTCTTATTCTGTAAAGTTGTGGTAATACAGCTAGCTTTCTGACTCGCCAGTGAAAAGTGAAAACTTCTCCCTGTACTTTTTTCCTGCTCGGAAATCACTATACAGATATCACTAAGCCATTGCCTTTCAGCAGCCCAACTTACCCTTCCTTGAACAAAGTATGGCGATTGCACACTTCCATGTGATTTTGGAGGTGGGGGGGGTCTGCTGAGGTTGGAAGAGAGTCTAGGCAAGAAAATGAGTTTTGAAGTAGTCCTGTCAATGTGCATTTAGTTATTTTTTTTCCTTCTGAGTGCAAAGGTATGTCGTCTGTGTGCCTTATGTTTTCATTCTGATTTTTTTTAACCAGTTTAGAGTAAGTGACAGTCCTGTGGATGCTTGGCTTGAGATAGCTTGCTGCTGTCTCCAGCCCCAAGTGACAGCATGACGGTGTGGCTCTGTCGCAGGGCAGGAGGCTGGGCTGCACTTCCTCCTCCTGCCTCTTCAGCCCTGCATCTCTGCTGAGGATAGGAAGAAGTCATCAGTGGTGAGGCAGAAACAGACCCACAGAGAAAGTACAACATTATTACCTGGATAGCAAAGCTGAGTTTATTAGAGCCAAATCAATACTGAAATGTCAAGTGCAAGTGACACTCTTGGTAAGCTTGGGTTATCATGAAGGATAGCAATATTTACCTCAAATTTCATTCACTGCCTTTCCTGAATTAAATCATACTGTGATCTGCCCTGTCAGCAGTTTTATTCTGGTGGTTCAAAATTTACACTGAACTACTGCAAAGATCATAATTGGGCACAATTTCAGTAAAGTTCGTTTGTTTCTTACCATAGTTTTTATTGTAATTTCAGTGCATTTTTAGGCTAGAGAATTTCCTTCGCTTTTTAGAAGACTGATTTGTAAATCAGTGTCTCTAGAAGTTTATTGTATTTTAGTCTTATTTTAATGTAGTCATAAACTTGATTTTATATACTGGTAAATAAAGAGTGATGATTAGTAGAGATCCTAGAGTAAGTGATTTCCCAAGAGAGAGGGCCTTGGTCCTGTTTCCACCGGCAGCTGTGCTTTGTTTCCTGCTGTAGGGCTGGATCCCACTCAAGGCTAGGCAGCAGCGGGATTCTAACATCGACTGGTTTTATAAAAGATCAAATGAAAATATGATTTTGCAAATCATTCTGCTAAATTAATGAGGTGAGAATGTTGTGAAATGATTTGGTGCTTATGATTAGGAACATGTCTCTCTTTTCTCCCACCTGTTCTTTTTACCAGGTGTTTTCTTTGGCAGGGATTTAAGGCTGTGCAGCGATGCTAGAGATGAAAAGCTACAGCTTAGTGCTCATAGGATGACTTTAGTATCTGTAGGGTTATGTCATGTGGAAGGCTCTGCTGCCTGTACTAACCCAGTTTCTATGGTGATCTGTTTTCTGCTTCCTCTTTCCCTTCTCTAGACAGTAGAAGTTGTACTGTTTCAACTGAATAAATTAAAGGTGCCTATTTCATGCTGGCATAGATCACGTAGTTAGAAACTGCTACGCAGCATTTGCTTGCCTGCAGTTAACAGGATTTGTGTCTGACAGGGCTGCTGCCTTTTTTACATCAGGAAACTTTTCTTTCTGTAGCCCAGAGGAGACCAGCCTGCTAACCTGTTTTGCTAGACAGTATTTACATGCTTTCCTCTCCCGTATTACATTTACTTTGCTTTCTGTTAATTCCTGTTGTGAGGAGGAAGCAATATCCCATCAGAAATATTGCAGCTGGGGAACTGCTGCTGTAGCTGTTGGGGGGAAACCATGGGCGTGTGGTACGCGTTCCGTCTTCAGCTGGGTCTGACACTGTAGCGTCTGTCTGAAACGAAAAACTTCCCTGCTTTTTGCCACCGTTTTGATTTTGATTTTGATTTTTTTTTTATTAAATAATAGAGAGTTCTGTGAACAGGTGTGTTGTGGTAAGTTTTTTGTGTGGTAAGTGTGTTTATGAAGTTTTGCAGGGAGTCATTTGTTTAAAAACCAACAGAAAAGGAAAGAAGACATTGCCCTTGAGCACACTACTGGATTCTAATACTGCACATTGATTGTCACGTCCTGGTTAAATATTTTGGAATTATTCTGTAGTTTCTGTAGGTTTGTACTTCCATTGGCATGCACTTGTTAGCACACACTTTCATTTTTAACTCAAACAAGGTTTCTCAGCCTGTGAATTGTGGATGTCGCAGGGCTGAAAACAAACAAATAATCGAAGTGCCCAAACTATGGCTTCTGCTGCTAATACCCTGGCTGCTCCGCTGCCTTTTTGTTGGCCTCCACTGCTGTGATATACAGTGCTCTGTGAATGGCAAGAGCACATACGGAAGAATTGTTTTGGGGAGCTTTAACTTTCCAGATAATTCATCAATATTTATATCTTTTGGGGGGCTGAGGAAGAGGGTATGTAAATAATAAAGTAATACTGCACTTTTGTACTGAAAACACTATCAAATATATATGAAACTAACAAAGCTCAAATAAAAAAAAGACGCAACCATGTTTTTACTACAAAGAACAAAGTTCTGTGTCTTTGCATGAAGTGGATTCTTAAGGCTGGCATAAACATCCAGTGAGGATGAGGAAAGTCCGGGCATGGGAGCGTGACATATTCTGGAGTGGGAACAATGAAAGTAATTTTTAAATTATTTATTTAATTGTTTTTCTGCTTTGACTCGATAGAGAAAATTGGTTTACATGTATGGCATAAGCTTTTCAGGAGTTGAGGAGCTTTCTAGCTGAAGGCAGCAGCAGTGCTTTAAAGGGTGCAGTGTGTTAAGGGTAAAAGCTGTTGATGTAGGCTGTTGTAAATTACTCGGCGTACACTGTTCTTGAGAAGCATACTGAGCATGGGAAGCGAATCACTTTGTAAAGTTCAAAACAGTCACAGGCAGCGAGCTTCCCTGGCAGCCTCCAGCTCAGTGGGGTGCGACCCCTCTCCTGGGCCAGGGGCTGGGGCTCCCCGGGTCTCGCTCCCCAGCCGCTGCCTTTGCTGAGCACGTTTCAGCATTCCCTGTCTGGCAACACGAAGGTAGCGTGAAGTCTGGTCTTTCAAAAAATACCTAGTAGAAGCAAGTCATTGCAAGTGGTGGGAAAACTGGGTTAATAAGAGGGAAGGAGAAAGCTTCAGCATTCCTTGAGGCAGAAGATGCTGTACAAAAATAAGCTGTGTAAGGTTGGGTGATGAAGCTGTATGACCAAATGCGGTTTTCTCTGCCATCAAGTGCTGTCCTTTGACAAGTACAGTGCAGTTATTTTGAAATAATTTAGTGGATTGAGAATGTTTTGCAACGTGCCTGTGCCTCTGAAGCCAAGAAGCTGTTTTGTTTGCAAAGGTGGTGGGTGTGGGATGAGCTCCGTGCTCTCGAGGCATTGCAAGAGCATCAGTTCAGAAGCCTGATGTATTGCAAATGTCATAGCTTTTTCCTTGTGTTACTCAAGAGCTGCTTTCATATGTACATATTTTCATGTATATGCAGCTGTGTAAGTAGCTAGATGGCTTCCATACAGCTTTAATTGATTTTTGAATGTGAGGTAACCATGGCATCGTCACTCATGTAAGAGTATCAATATTCTTTATGTTTTTGAAAATCAGTCCTATATCTGTTCGGGGTTACTTTTATGAATAAAGTTGGAGTGAAAATGGTCATTAACTGGGATGCTGGTTTGGCATTTTTTTCTGTTACTTGGAGGCCTTTTCAACCAAATCTTTTCAGATTTTTTTCATCTGGCATTCTGCAGATAATACATTTTAAACTTGCCCTACAAAGGAAAGAGCTTTTAATACTGGAGATCAGGTAGTTTTGCCTGAATTAACGCAGATGTGCCGAAGTGTTCTCTTAGGGAAGAAAAAGCTATGTAATGTTCTGTTGCAAATGCATTCAGAGTCTGCTCAGAAGAGTTTCTCCAAGTAATTTTTTCGATAGCTAAGTTTTTGATCTCTCTGTAAACAATTTTTTTGTCTCTGTAGATTTTCAGCCTTGAATCTCTACCTTGGAACATTATTTTGCATGGAAAATGCCCTTTTCTTTCTGTGTAGGCAATAAAATTAAGCTTGTGTGGCCTTTTATCAGTAGGTAGAACAACTTATTCACCTCAGACGTACTAATTAACTTGTCTCTTGCTTAAGCATTCGGCTGTTACACATGTATTTAAAAAAAGGGAAAAAACAAAAAGGTTTTGGTGTCACTTATGTTGATGATTTGACTGTATTGCAACAAAAAGTCACTGATCTTTTGCTGTTGTTTTGGTATTGCAGTATGCCAGGGTTTGGATCCCTGATGCAGAGGAGGTCTGGAAGTCAGCAGAACTTCTCAAAGACTATAAACCTGGAGATAAAGTCCTCCAGCTGCGGCTTCAAGAGGGCAAGGTAGGTCTACATGTTGTTCGTAAGCTGATTATTTTTGCTCTTGAGCGGAGACTGATGTATCTAACACAGGAAGCTGTATTGTCAAAATACATCTGTATTTATGTATGTGCAATTATTCTTGTCCACTGACTCTGAGCAGCATTTTCTTGTGTGACAAATGATACTGTTTATTTACAAAACCCCATTTTGCCTGATTTTTAAAAATAAAATAAAATGTGTTGCTTTTATCCAACTGCCTGTTACGTTCAGTTGCATCATCTTTTTCTACTTATGCCATTAAAGTTACAAGCCTGGTTTGACATTCCAGTGAGAACAGTGTTGCTAGGAGAACAGTGTTGCAGAGAAAGAATTATGACTTTCAAGTTGAGTGTAACCATCAGAAGATTAATAAAGATAAAAAGGGGCAAGGACTAAGAGCATTATGAAAATGATGCTGTATGTGGTGTAGAGAGATGATGACATCTACGAAAAGCTCACATCTTTCTATTGAAGGCCTGTTCATTTTTTTCATGCTATTTAAATGAGTATTTAATTTTAATGTATAATGATGGTGATGCCTCAGATCTTCTCATGAGAAATAAAGATATACTGCAGTTGTGAAATATTTATTTTTAATTTCTTTTCTTCTTACCAGTGGCCAGCTTAGATCCTGCTTTCATGTAGAGACATACGTAGCCACAAAGAAAAAATCCCAGATTAAAATATTTTATTTAGAAGCTGTTCTATATATATACTTGAATGCATTTCCATCTTTGACTCACTTACATTTCTTACATGGCAAGCTGAGTACAACCTTTTTAATGTGACAATATTAATCCCCCCGCCTCCATACTCCAGGCTGTGTTGTGAAGCTGCACACTTGAGTGTTGCGTGTAGCAGAGTGGGGGTGTTTGCCAATTAAGTCGTGTTGTGTGGGGACAAGAAAATGGCAGGTACAGAAAGTAATTTTAGATTTAGAGACAGATGCAATTAAAACATCTACATTAGAGGGTAATTTATGTTTTCAAAAATTCTAAGTAGCATTTTTTTCAGTTTATATGTTCTTCATGTCATTCTGCCTACGTTCTTGTGTCGTGTTACTGTGTACGAAGCTGGCTATAGGCTGATGGGAAACTGCTTCCTCTGTCTGTTCTGTTCAAGAGGAAAACAGTATGAAAAAGTAGTTAGATCTATGGTATAACATATTATGGTTTATTTAATAAAAAGATTTAGCAGCAGAAGAAAGGGAGTTGCTTAAGTAATAGTTTAAAAAGATGATGTCTCTTTATGGTTGCCTGTTGCATGTAGAAAACCCTTTTGGGAAATACTAGATGACGTTGTTGGAGAAAGAACTGCTCCCTCAAATCACCAGATAATTTAAATCTTGCATTGTCTTTTGTACCTTGGGCATGTTTTTCTGGGAGGAATGGTTGGAGGGACTGAATGAGAAAACCTAAGCACCAGCCCTTTCAGCATGCATTTTCATTTGATTTTCAGGACCTAGAATATTGCCTAGATCTGAAGACCAAGGAACTCCCGCCCTTGCGAAACCCTGACATACTTGTTGGTGAAAATGACCTCACAGCGCTCAGTTATCTCCATGAACCTGCTGTTTTACACAACCTCAAAGTTCGATTTATAGACTCTAAACTAATCTATACCTATTGTGGCAAGTACTGTCTTTTCATACCATAATCTTTACAGAGAATGCCATAGACAGGAAAAGGAAGGCTGATGATTGATATGCATGCTTTTAACTTAAAACCGTTTAATGATAGGACACGTTGGGCTGTTCTTATGGAAGTCCCTATGTCTGCAGTCATTAAGTGCATTGAATAGACTTGAAAGTATTAAGGTTCAGAGAGAACTGATTTTGCTTTGCTTCGCTCTAGCTTCCCAGTACACTCTGTTTGTAAAAATGTGTATTCAGCAATTTTAGCTTGCCAGTGGGATTCCTGGGTGGTTGCTGTTCCCCTTAGGCTTGCTTAGATGGGCGTGGGCTGGAGGAGAGCTTCACATGGTGCCATGCAGGAGGCTCCACATGCTGTTTGGTGGATTTATTGCCTACCTCTACACTGAGCTCCTCTCTGTCTGTATGGAAGATATCAGTTTATTTTCTTTCACATGGTTTCCAGTCAGTGCCACTACAGTGCTGAATTTGTAACAGTGCATGAGCCAATACTTGTCTGTTCACAATTATGAACAATCTTAATCTTAAAAATACCATTGAACTCACAGTAGAGGTTACCCAAAGTTGTAATTGCTGTGATATTTTCAAATGGCTAGAATGGGGCAAGTTGCTTTAATGATCCTTTCATCATAGGTTCTAAATTGCAGCTGAGTGGTCCGTTTTAAAGAAACATTGTGAGATAGTTCAGGCTTAAAATTTAAATTTCATGCTTCTGGGCTTCTTTCTGTATGCGCATGTATTGCTTTTAAATGTCAGTGTTTAGTCAAAATACATTGCTAACTTTTAATATAACCTTTCAATAAAAAAACTGTGTTAATTTTTCAAATATGTACTTTGGATATTGTGTTAGTGCGTAGGAAACAGTTTAAGTCATTGATGGATTTTTTTACATTTTAAGCTGAGTAAAACAAAACATCATGTGATGATGTGATTGCTAGAAACCAGATGTTGAAAACTTCCTTCTCATAATTGTCTGATTAAGGCAAAGACACATTCTTGCAGTAGGTGTAGTCAAATTATCATCTGCATATTTATTGTAGCTCAGTTTATGCTAGCAGAAAACATGCCCCAGGATTTCTTTTTAAATATTAAATTTAATTTTGTCTCTAATCAGACATTTGTACACCAGCCCCAGTTCTAGATATCGCATGCCAGAGTATGTTGAACCTTCTTGATGTCATCATGTATTGGACTTGCTGTTTATAATTTCATTGTACTTTGTGCTGTTTGCAAACTGTGGGGTAGGGCAGTCATGTTGCAAGGTGGCCCTTGGCAGACATCAGCTAATCATGACTGCAGGTGTCTGAAGCAGGAATTTGTGTTCTGCAGCTGAAGGCCTTGTCCTGTCCAGGTCTGCACATGGAGTATGCCAAGGGTCAGATTTTCCCTCTCCTGGTCGTTGTTACAGCTCCAGCCGTGGTGGTGGGTATGGAGAGCTAAGGCAACCAGCATGGTGAACATGTTGTGATGGACAGACTGCAGGCATTTGTGTCCTGCCATGTTTTATTCACTCTGGCTATTCCTAATCTGCAGATGCTCAGCAGAGTTCATCTGCTCCCAGTCCTGCTCTCAGCAGTGTCCAGGTCACGGGGGGCTGAATCAGACTTTGCCTCCCTCTGCTTGCAGCAGCCCTCATTCCTGTAGCAGTGGGAGATGATTCATACCCACATTTCATCCCATCATGCAGTCAGAGCATGGCTAGAGGCACAGAATAATTTAGATTGGAAGTGACCTCTGGAAGTCTTCAGTGGAGCTCCCTACTTAAAACAGGTCTGACTAGATCAGGTTGCTCAAGGCTTGGACCAGTCAAAGTATCAGAGTATCTGCAGTGATGGAGATGCCACAGCTTTTCTGGGCAACCTCTGCTGAGGATGCATGTTCTGGTCCCAGCACTGGGAAACCACCTCAGTTCTCCCAGTTTAGATATTGTCTGTGTTTCTGTCCCTGCTGCCCCCATGGCCAAGCTCTTGATGGGGGAACGTTTTGTGCAAGGGCTTTTGTGCAACTGGAATCTCATGGCCTGAGCTTGTAAGGGGTTTTCAGGCTGAGTTTCATGGTCCCATGCCTACTGATGCCACCATGTCCCTTGTGTAAGACAGCCCTGCCCGGTTTGTGTTTCGGCTGCTTACAAACATGCTCTGTGTTGAGCATCATTTAAGAGTCTTTCAAAAAGAATGTGCTGTATTCTAGTTTTGTTTTGCTGTGTTTGGGAAGACATGAAAACAACATGTTTTCCCAAACACAGCCAAAACAATGAAAACCTGTTTTCCCTAGTGCAGCTGTAGTTGTGGGTTTGGCTGGTTTTACAGTTTCTCATAGGGTAGGAAGGCCTTTAGCTGTTCATGGAATGGGTCTGCCAAAGGGCTTGGGGTGGTGGAGCTCGGTCAGCTGTTTTGCTTCCAAACAAGTCTCAAGTGATGATTCTGGGAACTGTCTGTGGGTTTATTAGAAACATTTATTAGAAACATCCAGTAGCATGGGGGTTCCTGGTTGTCAAAGTGCAGGTGAAGGAGGTTTAATGCAAACTGGTGACCTGAGGAATGCAGTATGCTGTGGATTTATTAGCTTGGGATGGAGGCGTATGTACCTTACGTTATAAGCTAAGGAAAATAAAGTTGATGTGTTGGCCTTTAAAAACCTGATCCTTCGGTCACGGACGTTCACCTTTCAGACCACTCTTACCAGTTCCTGTCCTGAGTTGTCATGGTTTAACCCCAGCCGGCAACAAAGGACCAGGCAGCTGCTCGCTCACTTGCCCCATGTCAGGATGAGGGGAGACTGGGAAGAGTAAAAGTGGGAAAACTCGTGGGTTGAGATAAAGCCAGGTTAACAGGTAAAGCAAAAGCCGTGCACGCAAGCAAAGCCAAACAAGGAATTCACTCACTGCTTCCCACCGGCAGACAGGCATTCAGCCATCTCAGGAAAGCAGAGCTCCATCGCGCGTAGAGGTTACTTGGGCAGACAAACACCATAGCTCCAAACTTCCCCCCCATCCTTCTTCTTCCCCCAGCTTTGTATGCCTAGCATGACGTCATATGGCTTGGAATACTCCTTTGGTCTGTTGGGGTCAGCTGTCCCAGCTGTGTCCCCTCCAGCTCCTTGTGCACCCCCAGCCTCCTCGCTGGTGGGGTGGGTGAGGAGCAGAAAAGGCCTTGAGGCTGTGCAAGCACTGCTCAGCTATAATGAAAACATCCCTGTATTAGCAACACTGTTTTCAGCACAAATCCAAGACATAGCCCTATGCTAGCTGCTATGAAGAAAACTTACTCTGCCCCAGCCAAAACCAGCATCTGAGTACAGGTTACTTCCCCTTTGCAAAGATCGCTGCCTTAGAGCTCTGCCTGCGGCAGGAGTTGTTTTTGCCTCCTGAGTCTGGTTCACACGTCAGCCGGGTTAGTTTAAATACCCAGTGAAGGTGGTTTGAGCTAATCCATCTGATTTAGCCTGAGGGAGATTAAGAACACTTTAATCCACCAAGAGAATTATGGTAACATTATTCTCAACCAGCAGAACTACAGCTGGGACAGATGGATGTCCGTGGCACTAGGAATTAGTTCAACCATGCTGTCCTTAGAGTAATATGTCAAATGGATGTTAAATTCTTTATAATTTCACTTTGAAGTAATCCAGACTTTTAAATGGAAAACCTCCTGATTTCTTAATTTCAAGTCAGCCTTTCACCAGCAATTCAGGGGTGATTTATAACTTTGCTTTACTGTTGGGAATATGAAATGAAGAATTAATGAAAAAAGTTGAAAAGTTACAAAGGAAAATTTGAATGCTTACATGGAAAAACTGCTATGGCTGTGATGAAAACTCAGTGAATGCTGATGCTTAGCTCAGATGTACAGAGTACTGCCTGGTGGGCAGGAGAGCAAACTAATATTTAAATTCATAAATTATTTATATTAATATTCAGTTTGTCCACAGATGGATGAATACGTTGAAGATAAAAGAACTGGCTAAGAAGAATAGCAAAAAGAGTAGCCAGAGTTTAATTTAATGTAATTATAGGAACAAAAACACAGGCAAATCTGATTTGGGAAGGCCCATGATATTTCTTAAAACAGCAATATGATTTAGTGGAGATAAAGAGAAGCTACATATAAAGTAATCTGGATTATAGTCCTGTGAGACAGGCTGATTTAAAAGTTCCGTAGAAAGCATATAACTCCTAACTCAGTTGTTTTGGATATTTCCAGATGGTAGTTGCTTGTTGATTTTACAGATTGCTACTGAAGTTAAGTGATTTAATATGCTGGAGACTTGTCATGGGGCTGCTTGTTTTGAATGGAAGGATTTATTTTTGCCAACATAGCCAAAAGCAGAAGGGAATTGTCTGAAGCCTTGCACAGCTTTTTTTTTAATGTCTCTGATTAGACTTGCAAGCCTGGGAGGCTTGGCCTTACTTCACTGTTTGCTACTTTTTCGTGGTTGCAAAGGGCAGATGTTAAAAACCAACACCAAAAATATTCCTGAAGTCTGCTAGTGCAAAGTCCCTTCCCCTCCCTAACTCACCTCTTATTTTTTGGCTCATCACTTTAGCGTTAGAACTTGGCATAAATTTTTATAGAGACTTTTCACTCGAGCTCCTGAGTCATTTCAGTGAAGTAATGGCTGATGGAAAAACACTGACTCTGCTTACATGGGCGTGTCTAGCCATAAAACTTGCCATATATTCGAGGAAATAGATCAAGATCTCTCAGATCTCTTCCTGAGAGATATTCTAATGTTTTTGCTATGGTTTTGCTTGACCTGTAAATGCATGACAGGATTTAAAAGTGGGATGATGCTTCCAGAAGCAGTGCCAGACTATAGATGCTTTCACTTGTCCCAGCTTTTCCATGGAAAATTTCTTAGATAGGCATCACAACACTGTAATCTGTGCAGAGCAGAGGGCTGGGATCTGCGCTGAGGAAGTGTGTCTGTGCGTGTGAATTTCTGAGTAAATTTAGAAGCGAGTTGAGTGCTATGGAAATGCTTCTGGTGCAGGTTCTTCAGGGGTGGTTTGGCTGAGGAGTGCGTGCAGCATGCTTGCTGTAGTCACTGTGCACCCATCTGTACCTGCAGTGTCGCTTTTAGGCACCGAAATATGCATGTGAGAAGAAATTCTATTTTTAAAACAGCCAGAGTTAAAATTAGAGTTTCTGCTTTTTATTTTTTCCCTTATCACATTGTCAAGGTGAGGAGGAATTGCCATGTCAAGAGAGCACAGTGTACCTGACACGGCTGGGTCTCACGTGGCAGTGATCAGTGTTTTCACCCCTGCACCGAGCACATGAGTGTTCTCTACCCACTGTAAATGCTGCAGGAGAGAAAGGTAGAAGTAATCTTTGTCAAATCATCCCTGTGGACAGAGCAATCCTCGTTTCTCATGAAAAAGAAAATTGTACCAAAAGCATCCGAGAACTCACTTTGTGGCTAGGAGCGATGTACGGAGTAGGACTGAGTTTTTCTGTGTGGGGAGAGTAGAAGGATGGCATGAGTTTAGAAAGACACTAGTAATGAGTGGGATTAAAAAAGGCGGATATGTGTTTAACTGGGATGGAAAAGCTAGAAAATGGAAAGTGTAAATAGTTACACACACAGATGTGTAAGGCGAAGGTTTTAGGGTGCCTTCTAGAGTTTTAATTACTTAATTTCCTGACATGACTGTGTATCGCTGTGTATCAGCCCTATGAATTGTGTCTACATGTATTGTTTTTTTGATCCCTTTGAGCAGGAAGTTGCCCTGCCTGACTGGTACAGATGCCCTGGAATCCGAATGACACCATGACTCTACTTTGCTGCTTGTTACAAAAACTGAAAGTGTTATTCCTGGGCACAGCATAATGACTGAAGGGTTAACACACTTCCCGTGTCCAAACTGACAGTCAGCGAGGCCATGTAGTAGTTACAATTCGCAAATCACTATCATTTGTAACTCACAATAAAACACAGGGGAGTACAATGCCCATTCATTGGTTTACTGCACTGGGCAGGCGGTATTTCAAGTCGACACACTCTGAATCTGGTTGTTTCGTGCATGCTAGCTTTAGAAAAGGCAGATAGACAGAAAAAGGAAAAAGACATCCCCGATGTGTTTCCTAAAGCAGGGTAAAAGTAACCTCTTCTGATACTTTTTGTATGCAAGACTGTGGTCAGAATAAATATCTGTTGAAGTCAGTAATATCAGATCCTTATTCTTCTCCAGTTAATATTTTTAGAAAGGTTAGAACAATAGTTGGTGTTAAAGTCATTTTTTAATTTGTTTTGAAACAACTATTAAGAATTCCTTTTGTTTCATTTCCTTTGTAGGTATCGTCTTAGTGGCCATAAATCCTTATGAACAACTGCCTATCTATGGCGAAGATATCATCAATGCCTACAGTGGCCAAAATATGGGGGATATGGATCCACATATCTTTGCGGTGGCTGAAGAAGCATATAAGCAGATGGCCAGGTTTGTAGACCACGAGTCTTGGATTCATTGTTTTTCTGAAAGGAGTAAGACTGAAAATTTCTGGCCGGTGGCCTTCCCTTTAATTTATAGCTCATGAAATATTTTGTAAGGTCTGTCTTTTGTCCAGTGTTTTCGTACATTTCACAAGAGGAGAAGTTGCCTAAGTTAGCGAATGGTAAAGCATTACGAATGCCACGGAGCTCATGGCCACTGACAGATAACAGGAATAACCACAGATCTCGTCAGTATTTAGGTCTAAAATTCGCTCAGTGCTTTATAACGTTATGCTGTTTTAATTTGATTAGCAAAATGTGGAGACACTTTTAATCATTAGTGGGTTTTTAAAGAGAAAAGTGCCAGATTCTTAACTATTTCCTATTTGTATGTGATACTGACAACAGAAAAAAGTCACTCGGCTTGTGAGTGCTATTATAGGCTCTTAGTTGTGTTAGTAAAGTCCTGGCTACATAATCTGCCTGTGGCTGTCGTTGGCTGGAATTCAGAGGGAGCAGAGAGACGATTGCACAGAGAGCCTGAAAACGGTACCTCTAAGAATGCTGTAACAGCTGCGCAGGAAATCCTCATGTCTTTAAATATTGCATGAAAATGTACTTTTCACCAAGGAGAGTGGTTGTTAGAAACTTCTTCCCCTTCACCCCAAGAGCCTGCCAATTTGAGAAGCTTTTGAAATATTTAATTTCTAGGATAAAGATCTTTTGGGCTACTGTGTGGTCTTTGGTTAACAAAATGGTCCCTGTTATCCTCAACCGTTAGGTGCAAGCATTAATACAGTTTCCCTTGTGGACAACACAGCCAACGATCAAATTAATCAAGTAAAGCAGTAGCAGGTACCCAGATTAGTTGTGATGGCCCTCAAGCTGTACTGCAGGAGAAGGAGGCAAGGGGAGAGTGGGTTGAAAATGATAAAATGAAATTAGCTAACTTCCTTTAAGAAGCCATATGAGAGCTAGAATAGATAAAATGCTCCGTACACTGTGAAGGTAGTCAGCTGCCTCTGTGAATATGGTGATTCACGATACCCACATAGTAGATAATTTCAAAACAAAACGGTACAGTACAGTGCAACATTTCATGACTTAGGGTAATTGCGAAATAGCCGGTGTTTCAAAAATACCCTACATCTGCACAGTTGAATGGCAAAGGTATTCATCTTACTTCCTTTCTGCTAAGAAAATAGACATATAATCTGGTGTGGGAATATAAAGGCAAAACTGTGCGTTATGGCAGTCGCATCTGCATTGTGGCTCTTTCAGTCTAGGTCACTGTTGTTTTACAGATCTAGAGTACTGTTGTTTTATACACAGTTGCTACTCAAGTCCCTCTAAAAGCTCTACAAAATAATAATTTATTAGCCTTATTTTACATCTGAGGCATGGTACAGTGACCTGCAATTATATGTCAGTGGCGGCTGTAATCCAAATTCCCAGAATTTTTGTTCTTAATATTACCCGGTGGAAGGAGGAGGTTGGAGAGGGATCTCTCTCCGCTGGCTGCCTCTAACCACTGTCCGCGGCGGGCTTCCCTCTTACCTGTGTCGCAATTTCAAATTGCCGGATTGCCTGTGTCCTGTGTGCTTACTAGCTGAAGTCTGCGCTGCGGAGATTTCAATCTGCCACCCTTGGCATTCTCTGCCATCGGAGGAGGACTCAGAGGGCTGAGATTTTGGCTAGAGTTTCTGCTGTGGTTTTTCCTTTTTGTGTTAATTGCCTGTTCTTCAGCTCTCGCTGTGCCCTCCAGCAATTCTGCTGGCCTGAATAACAACAAAGAAGATGCAGTAGAAGTTCCTTTTTGAAACAAATGATGAGAAATCATATAAGCATGGAAATGATCTTAAATAATCTTTTTGCATTAATGAATTAATTCTCCATGGGTCTACAACATGTTATAAACAATCTGTTATTCTTTTGTAACTGACACCACTATCATAGGTGCAAAATGAAATCTGAGCACACAAAGAAAATGAAAAAAATTCCTCTACACTGAAGTAATAATTTAATTGTTTATTTAGTTTCCCAATGTTTATTTCCTTTTCTCTCTATTTATTTTTATTGGCTTGCTTGTTCTTAAGAACTTTTTCTGTCATTTGGACATACTGGGTTTGCTCATCGAATTTCATATGCTAATATTGTTTCCAACTCCTTAAACAGTTGTCCTGCCCTTTCACTTCAGTGAAACTTTCTACACTCTGCACAAATCACCGTTTACTCCTGAATTACAAAGTTAAAGGAAAAAATGTGCAGATTTACATTTCTGCAGCTGCTTATTTAAAAACGAAAATCAGATTGTCTGTGACTGTTTCATTAATACTTTAATAATAGCATGGAATATTCATATGGTAGCTACTCGTATGGCATTAATCTGCATTTATGCATGTAATTGGTGAGACTTACTTTTCTGGTGTTTCTGATCTTTCCTAACTCTGTGCTTAAATGATCACTGAAATAATTAGTCATGATGCTTCTATCAATAAGGCTTCAGTGAGATTTTCTAAATATTTACTCCTTAGGTCTTCTTGTTAATTTAAAATTTAATGATTTAGAATTGTTCTTGCCAGATTCACGACTTCATCTGCTGTGGCTGAGAAACTCTTTCCATGTGCATTGTTGTAACTCAGTGATCTCTATGGTCTTCTTCAGCCATAAAAAATGCCCCATGACAGCAATCAGGAAAGCCAGTGATTGTACACTAAATATTTGCATTGTGTCTTCAGAAAAAATACAGTGCACAAATGTTGACCGCTGGAATGACGGGGATGGAGCTCACACCTGGCTTGTGCACAAACAGTGATACTCAGCAGCTGCCTGGGGTTAATTGCAGTACAAAGCAACACACAAAGATACCTTTGCATGCAAAATTTTCTGCACAAAGAGCGCCAAATGATGTGGTATGCGTGGGCTGTGAAGTGATGTACCCGCTTGGGCATCCAGTATTTTCACTTCCAACAGCAGTTCTGTCACCAGTTTCTGGTGGAGGGTTAGCGAGAAGGATCATGGCTCGCCTTTACCCATAGCTGGCAATGAAATATGTGATTACTGTTTGCTCAGTAGCTTCTTGTCTTTTTCAGCACAGAAAAATGTGCACAGCTCTTCTAAGACTAATCTCGTTTTGGATTATTAATTCTTTTTTTTTTTTTTTTTTTTTTT
>Ga0065711_1032800_pt1 | contig 26660 bp, 13 predicted proteins | sample Hoacrofraction12_FD_59098 | JGI IMG/M metagenome (GOLD analysis project Ga0065711, IMG submission 59098) | Hoatzin crop microbial communities from Cojedes, Venezuela - Epithelial fraction 12 v2 (version 2) | ecosystem: Host-associated > Birds > Digestive system > Esophagus > Crop | place... | reverse complement strand
CCCCCCCCCCCCCAAATCCCTCAGAAAGTGAACAACACGGAAAATCATTGTTCTTGTTGTTCACATAAATCGTTATGCCCTCAGCAATATAAATATGACAGTGATTTTTCTTTTGTTGATATTACATGTGATTTTCAATATTTATAAGCAGATCCTTGGAATACCCCTCCTCATTCCTGTAAAAGTGGCTTCACGGAATTCAGAGGAATTTCACATAACACTATGGATATACCAACAGTCTGTTGATACAGAATTTTTACTGTTGTTGTAAACCTCCAAAAAACTTGCCAATTAGCTGAAAAGCATTCTTTCTCCTGCCTGAATGCTATGTCCTTATATTGCTGCATTTAAAACAGATATGATAGCAAAATAATTTTATATGCTGTACTTTTACTACACAACACATACCCATGTTCTTCTTGGTACTAAATTTGTAGCGAAAAGTCACAGAGTTCTTATGTGGGTGTTCATAGTGCATTTTTATGTGCATTGATTAATTTTACATTCTTTATACCATAAACCAAGGTAATAAGGAGAATTTTAAAATGTGCCACTGCAAATATATCTTTCACATTGTCTTTGTTCTATTTATAACCTTGTTTTTCTGTACATAAAGTGTTCTTATATACTGTAGAGTAGCTGATGTATAGTAATGGGTGCAGAGCTGTAAAAGTCTCTCTTGGCACTCTTAACATGGTCAGATTATTACTGTGTTCTCCGATTCAGCTAGATGTGTTCAAGGATCTTCTCTGGTCTGAAAGGTCAGCTGCTTTTAGTTGTGCACTGGTAGAATACTAATACTGTCCTTATTCAAATTACCTGCTACAGTACTTATTAAATTGATGGCCTTGTGCTCTAATTTAATACTGTCGTCGTTCAGAGGCAGGTCGCAGCTGCACTCTGTGCTGAATTAGGTGGTACTAAGGCAAAGTTCAAGCAGAAACCATAGTTTTGGGCTGCATTTCCCCACTAAATTAGCAGTCAGATGCAGTGTATAATTAATTAGCACAAACCAGGGAAAGCTTGTCATTTAATAAGCCTTTTTTATTTCCACATTACACAAACAGTGGGAATTGATCCATTAAGTGCCTAGCTATTAATGCTGTTTAATGTATGTCTGGTTGTTAAATTGAGATGTCTAGTTACATACGTTCAGTATTTAAGAGCTCCTCACAGATTGTTCGGTGTTTGCTGAGATTTTAAGTCATGTTCCAGAAATCAATAATGGCTTCATTAATGAATTTGAACATTGCTGGTTCAGATAAATGGATCTGAACTGCACAGAAAAAAAATGGTGTTTGTTATTGTGGTAGCCAAGACAATGTTGTATTTATTTTGTTGTCCTAAATATTAAATATTCTGCTTATATCATGCCGTTTATTCTCTACATTACAGCCTTCTTTTCCCCCGTAATCCTTGTTCATAATTGCCTAAGGCATTGTATAACTTTATCTCTTCAGAGTCCTATGTGGCATTAAATCTGCAGAATAATACATTTCAACAACCCCTTCAAGATGTCTGCAGGAGCACAGAGGATTGTTGTTCTTAAGAAAAAGTAAAAGGGTGGTATTTGAATCACCCTTATTTCTTGACAACTCTACTTCTGTACTGGAAATAGCTGTGTTCAGCTTAGTCTTATAATATTCCTAAATATAAAGGTTTTAGCGCTCCATATATGCTATAAGCAATGTGTTGCTAGAAGAAATGTATATTGGCAATGACTCATTAGACTAACTGCCAAATATAACATGAAATCTTGTCTGTTTTGCTCCTGTATGTTTATTCCATGTGTGAAGTGGGGAAACATGGTATTTTGTATTGGGGTTCTGTTAGGCAGAACACAGTGATCTGGCTTATTCGAAATAAAGGACTCAAAACGAACCTAAACTAAAGGCTCAAAAACAGGCAGTACTCTCCAACATTTCTGCCTGACGAAGGCAACACGCTCACCACAGCAGAGATAAATACTGTACTCACTTCACAGTCTCTCTTCTCTGCATCTAGGTTGATTCTGCAGTTTCTCCAACAGATCCTTCAGTGTGTTTTGTCTGGGTCTTTCATTAGCATTTCAAATATTCCCTTGCTGCTGTAGGAGAGTTAGCCCATTTAGCTAGAAATCTCTGATTGTACCAAGATGAAAACTTCCAGGCAGGTAAAACTCACAAGAGCAACTTTTTCTCATGAAAAACAGAGAATCCTATGTTGTGCATACAAGACCCAACGTCAGTGTGTTTTTAGACACCAGTGGAAGAATACAGGGTTCAGTGGAGAACATACAGGATGATGAATCAGCACCACGTCTGCTCCTATGTGTGACAACAGCAGCAGAGGTCTATGGAGATGGAGGACACCACAGCATTGGCACAGAGAGCCAAAGGAGATGGCTGTGTGACTGAAGTAAATTAAATGGGTTTGAAGTTGACACATTTACAGATTTTTGATTGGAAAAACCGAAAACTGTCATTAACTGGGGACACACACACACACTTTTCCTAACGAATATTTTCTGTTAAGTTCATTAATGTTAAATATACTTGTTTGGACAAAGTAACTTTTTTTATATTGTGCTGATGATTTTTGGAAATAATTAGCTACAGTTTCCTAGACATTGTAACCATGGGTTTCTAATGTGTTAAAGTGGTAAGAATGACTTCTCCCACTCACTTTTAATGTGCTGCAGAGACCTTAGCCAGATGTTTTCTGGATTGTGGGCTGGCAGTGTGGTCACCAAGGGAGGAGGGGAGTGCGTGCCTGAGAACTGATAAATGGACCCAATAAAATCCAGGCTGATCATGAACTCTTTCAGTACATCAAGACAAGCTGCTGCTTTGTATGTCAACCTCTCCTGAATACCTCTTTGATGGAGTAAATTAAGCCTGGTATCTGGGATATGGTCACATCCTCAGAAAATTTCAAGGCTTCCAAGTAGAATAAAACCAGAATGAGAAGCACATTCTTCATTCCTGTGTGTAATGAAAGGCTCAAATGAGATAAATCGAAGAAGTTGACAATGCTGTTGATGCTCTATTGTTTGTGTTTGGCTACAAAACAAACAAGACAGCAATACATTGATATACAGGGTGAAGGCCTATATGCTGAGTTAGAGACTTCATTTTTTTTAACAAAAAGAAAGTATACATATTTCATATGTCCCGGTTTTAAAGCTTTTTGCAATGTTTGTGATAAAATGTACTGCAGATTTGCATGTTCAAAAACATCCTTGACAGCTATGGAAATTGTGTAGTTTGACAACTCCTCATCTTAGCTAAGGCAAACAAACAAGGCCAAGTTGACTGAAATTTAAAATCTTTCCTAATCCTGGGGATGTGATGGCAGCTTGTTTGCACTGGCATTCAAAAGCTACAGTATTGTCAAAAGAATTTAACAAAGCTGAGGTAGCTTTGACTGAACTGACCTCAAATACGATGTGAGCGGCTGTGTGGAGATGGGTGGGAGGTTGTGGAGGGATGCTGTCTACATGCTCTTTTGATCTTCAGTCAGCATTACGTGTAAGCACAGTATTTAGATGGCTGAGAAGATGATAAGTCATCAGTTATGAAAGGAAGTAAGAGCGTTCTGTATTATTGTACTGTCTATTTGCTCCAGCGTTGGAAGAGGGTCTCACTGTGGTGGGCACTGTGCAAAGGCAGAACAAATAATGTGCATGTAAAGATTAAAGACTTCTTTATCCAAGCTAGACAAACCATACTTTGATTGACTCAAAGAGAGTTCTGGTTCCTCTTGTCATCTAGTTTCAGCACGTGTTATTTCACAATCACATTCAAGAAATGAAATGGCAAGGCCTGATTCATAAGAAAGGTATCCATATTACAGGTAAAAGTGTTATTTCCTGGAAAACTATGCACTTTGTACCAAAGAGGTCATGTGCATCCACAAAGGGTCTCATGTCTGAGGGCCAATTAGGGGCTTCTTTGCAGAATGTGGTCAGTCAAGCCCAGTCTCCAACAGCAACACAAGGTTTGTCACAGCAGCCAGTCAATGTATTGTTTCAGTCTGGGGATCACAGTTCAGTGTGTCTGCGCTTAATGACAGTAGATGGAGACCTGTTTTGGAGTATTTGTGCTATGTAGCACCCAGATCAATGTAACCCAACAGATGTGCTGCAGCGGCATTATTCTTTTAAGATGAAGAACGTTTACATTTGCTTTCCTTAAGCAAAAGCTACTGCCTCTGTCACTCGATCTCCCCATTACACCCCAGACACTAGTTTCCTTTTAATGATAGTATTAGCATTTATTTGGCTTTTGTCATAAAGAATGACATATTTATATAACATTTCAGTTCAGCAACAGAAGCAAAGAGATTAAAAACAGACTAATGCTGTGTGGTAAAAGAGCTGCCTTTTACATATTCTCCCCTGTCTGCTTCGCAGGTCTGGAAAATTTGTAAGGCTGTTGAGTCTTCCTGGGGTCAGAATTCAGGATGCTGTGCTCTCAGGCACAGGTGTACCAGGATGTACAACAGAGAATGGGCAGCAACAGGGGCCATGCCTTCGAGGGATGCTCTGCCAAGACTGGTGGGATGGAGGGAGGACAGAAAGTGGAGTTAAAAGGAGCTGACCCAGAGCTGTGCAGCCTGGAGTGCAGGGTGTAGCTACTCTTGGGTGTTTTCTTCAGAGCCATCATATTATAACTATGAATAAAAGTGAGGATTTGGCTTACGGGTCCACAATGATGGATTTAATTTCCTGTTTTAGAGACATTGTGGGTAGAGAACGCGACACAGAGATTAAAGGCACTTTACAAATGATATGAGTGTTCTCAGGAAAGATGGGATTTTTCATTAGAATTGAAAGTAAAGGAAAATATTTTTGTCCTAGAGTTTCCCTCGTGGCTACCTGCACTTCCAGCATAAATAACTGCTGGAAGAAATGCTTGAAAGAAAGAAATTCAGAAGGTAAGCAACATAGATTATTTGACATCCTTCTAAATATTTTAGGCTTGGCGAACTGTTTTGGTTTTAATTCTTCTGACTGAACTGACTATAGCGTGATATCATCTGGGTAATTTCTGCAAGCCTGTTTATTTATTCCAGTTTGGTATGGTGTCCATCACAACTATTAGTGATATGAAAAGCCACATTTGCTCTATTCTTGTGCAGCTGGGAGCATAAAGTTAAGTGTCTTGTCTTTCCAAAGTCACTCTCTGGGTTCAGTTAGGATGGCAGCCTTGTTCAGCATGCTGGCAGTAGCTTGTTTGATCTTCTAGGTCAGTGGAAGCCAACCTTTAACAGCTGGAGACTTCAGATCGAAATTTTTAAGAGATTTGAGATGCACATATGCATTCTCAACAGGTTGAACCTGCGTGCATGAAATCCATTGCACACCTCGGTGAAGGCACATAAGCAATTCTAGAAGGAAAGACTGCATCTCAAGGTTTGGTGATATGCTCGTTTTAGCAAAGATTTTTTTGTTTAAATTTCCTGCAAATCAGGGTTTCAGCCCTACAGAAAGTCCTCTCCCACAAGAGCCCTGAGCCTAGGCAGGGTTCTTTTACCATCAGTGAGCTGCACAGAAACACCAGCTAGCTGTTCAAGTAGAATTCATATTACTGTGGGTGTTGTCTGATTAAGCATGCATTTAGCCCCTTTAGATAAATTGCTGTTTTACAAATAACTTGTCTCAAAATGACTTATCTCAAACAATGTTATTTTTCGGAAAAGTAAGCAAGATTAACTTTTTCATTTTTTTGACTATCTTTGACAGATGACTTAGTAATATGAAATCAATACTTCTGATTTCTAATGATTAAATTCTTCAATAATTTTGTTGAATTTATTTGCAATATTTGGAAAATATTTTGTTTGTAATATTTTAGTTTCTTTTGTACTTTAATCATGTTACACGGTTAAAACTCATCTGTAAGCCTGACAAACCCCATAGTCATACACAATTGAAAATTAAACAAAAAAAATGTGATAAAAAGGGAACAAAACTGTAGACAGAAGTATAAATCAGAACTAAGTAACAGAGTTGTAATAAACACTTTATTCATGATTGATCCACATGTCCATTCATATCACATAGAACTTGCACATGAACAGAGATCCAAATTCAGTCCGTACCATTCAGTATATAAAAGGGAGCTAAATCTGCCTGTATAAATCTCACTGATGTTGCACTCTGTCACAAAGCAAGTATTTTGCATAATTAGCCTGGATACTCAGCCACATTTTTCAGGAGCCAGCTAGTTCACTGCCCTCGCTGCAATAGGATGACACCTACTATAATAGGAGCTCCTGGCTGCTTAGCAGTCTTTGTAATTAGGCCTTTTATTTAATTGCCTAACTGTGGATTCAGAAGCCTAATTTTAGGCATGTCCTTTTTTCTTTTTTTTTATTCTTGATCTCCTATTAGGTATTACAGTGATGTTGATCTGAATAGCCGTTCTCTTCTCTCTACAACTTGTTCTTTTTCACTACTTCATTTTCAAAATACTCACTGTAGTAGAATTCCACTGCAGTGTGCAAAGCAGAAAGAAGTAATATGCAGTCCAGCCGCTAGATTAAAGCTGAAACATTTGAAACATTAGATCACACAGTAATGCTAAATTGTCTAGGAACACCTTTTGGCCCAGTTTTGCAATTTTCAGCTTTCCTGACTGTTGATTCCACTAAGTACTGCAAATCTTCCTGTTCTTTTTTGCAGTCTTGGGGTATTGCCGATACACAGCTGTTCCTGTCCACAGTGAAACTACGCGATACACATGCTTTGTGCCTGCAAGTAACCATGAGAAAATTAGTTAATGTTAAGACAGATTGTGTTTTCTACACTCCTCTGTATGAGTTTGCTGAATGCTACCTTGTGAAGCCCTACCAGCCAGCAATCTCTGATACTAATTTGTGCAGAAAAAAATGGGATCAATAAAGATCCTGCTTCAAGGCGGATACTCACACACAATGGGGTCAGAAAGAATATGTCTTCTTCCTTGGATGTTCCTGTTGTCTGATACATTGGGCACTGGCTGAGGCTACAGGCAAGATTCTGAACTTAATGGTGCAGTGGACTGATCTAGTGTAACGAAGTCTTTGTTATTGTGAACTGGGATCATCCAAGGCATTCTGTTTTTAAATAACTTAGAGAAAGCGTCTTGTTCAAGTAAAAAGGCACACTTTCCTTCCTAATACAAAGAATTTTATCTTTTTAACTTCCATCAGTTTTAAGTAGGCAAACTTTTTGTCTTCTCTTTCAGACTTCTTAGGAGATGGTCTTAGATATCTCTGAAGTATGTTAGTTACTGACACCTAAACTTCTGTATGAAATTTTAACTAAAACCGTGGTGGGATTTTGTCTTTCGGACTGTGAGTTTGAAACCTTGTTGGGAGAGGAAGAAATCAACAGATGTCAGATAGTAAGAATCTTTTGTCTGGAAATGTGAAATATTTAGAGTATTTTAAATCTACAAAATTAAGCAGAGAGTCTTGGCATTTTTGTCTTTGGTCTTTAACAGTATTGTTTCACCATCATTCATCACCTTTAGTGATATTTTTGACATTTCCTATTCAAAGTCATCAAAGAGTGGAAAGAGAACATCACTCACTAAATATTTTGCAATGTCAGTAAAAATTTGTTAGATGAAATACAGTAAGTTGGTTGCCTTAAGTGTAGATTTCTGACAAAATAACTAGTCCATCTCTCAATAAATACAATGTGGAACATTTTGTCTTTTTTTGCACTGATTGTTCTTACTTGTAAGACAACACAGTATCCTACAGATATAAGAACACAGAATTTTTTCCTTTAACTCGCATTAAAATGCCTTTCTTCTATATCTGCTGTAGTGTTATAGAAAATATGACATCGTCACTTAAAACAAGTCAGAAGAAATTTCTAAATATCTGTAATTGGGGGAGAGAGGGATGCTGAAAACTCACATAAAGGATTTTTGCATACTTAGAAACTAAAATAAGGAGTAATTAACTGTTCCAAATATCCTCCCACTTATAATAATAGGATGTCTTCAGTCAAATTTGCAGAATTTATTTTATTTCTTTAATTGATTGGTATATTCATCATTCAAGGATATATTAGGTAGAGCTGGATTCTAAATGACTTTTCTCTGATAAGCCTTCCAATTAATTCTTCTCACACTATTTTCCTGGTGACATCTGAACTTCTTTCATTATATAAAACACATCTTGAATAAGACATTGCTGAATAATAATCAGGGATCTTAACATGTTCAAAATTAGAACCCCTGACAAAGTCAAATGCATTCTGATTTAGACAATGACCTCACCTAATGTCATTTTCAGTGTATGATATTGGAGGAGTATATAGCCTTCCCCTTCTTGCATATTTACCCGTAAGTTAGGGATTTTAAAGAAAAAAAAAACGGAAGCAATTGTAAATACTGTTAGTTATGTGGTTTCACATATTAAAGCCTTATTAAAACATAGAACATCTCTGATTGTCAGATTTTTATTCTACATTGTCTGACAATTTTCTCCCTTTTTTGTCTTATTAGTCTGTCTTAGAACAGTATTTCTTTATTTGGGCACGTAGACGAGGAAATAAGTTATTCTTTAAAATGTATGTTAAATGATGTACTGTATTACATTTGCTTGCAATTTGCATTTTTCTTAATACATCCGGCAGATTTCTTTTGCATAGATAGCATTTCATAAACCAGAGAACACTGATAATATCTGATTTAACTGACTTGCTAATACAAGGAGCAGATCATTTTAAATGGACCTTACATCTTTATAGGATGTTAGAAATGAAGACATTACTTCAAAATGTAGGTAATTATTGCCTCCTCTTTTATCAGTGCTATTTTCTGAGGTATTATCATAAGATAGCACTTTAGTATTAAGCAGGGCCTTAGAGTGGCAATAAATCAGTCCAACTGAGTCATCATTGTCCAAGGCATCTGAACTACTGAAATGTTGTGGATCCTACAGAGAGTGTGAAATCACTTGACCCTTGGCATTAACCTTTACTGAATGAATAGACACTGCTTTCCACATCGTGGAACAAAAGCAGAATAGTATTGATTAAACACCACATTCACTTGATATTAAATACTGGCTGAACTCACTTCTTGCTTTCCAGCTCCAGTGGGAGAAACCCAGAGAGTTGCTGAGTCTCAGGAGAATGCGTGTTTGTAATTCAGAGCAATGTTTTTCCTGCAAAGTTTTCTTTTTTTTCCCCTCCTTGGATCAATAACTGGCAGCCATGATCAGCCATGAGTATGTATTGTCAATTCTGACCTGTGTACTTTATCACTTGGGGTGAGGGGTCACGGTGCTGTGACTAATAATGCAGTAGTCCCAGGCATGAATTGTTTCCTTCCTGTAATGCAAGCATTTATCTATATATAAAAAAATGCTTGTATATGTGCACTTTAACACTCTCCTTTATTATAGCTCTTGTTTACCAAACCCCTCAGCTATTTGCTTTGAAAGTCTGATTAATCTGCTGGATGGCATCCTATTTACAAAAGCTCTTAGAGATTTACAAAATGGTTTTGCTCCTGGCAGGAATGTGAGTTCCCGGGAAATTTGAAGTATCAAAGTGGGAATCTTGGGAATTAACCCTCCACCGATGTTGTGGAGGAAAGCTGTTGCTTCTTTTGGTAAGTGGGGAAACGGAAGAAGTGAAATCCGGAGAAGGATAAACAGAAAGATTCTTTCAGTAAATTGTTCTGCGTTTTGTATTAGGGCAGATTCTGCTCTCATGTGCATAGCTGTAAGCCCAGCGCAGCTCAGAAACATTCTCATGTAGTGACTAAGTCCTTCCCTAGTGCTGTTGATTCAATGCATAAAAGGTTGACAGTGAAGAAAACGTGAAATACAGTATAATGAATAGAAGCAGCCACAGAAGCAGCACTGTCTGTCAACAGATGACCATTCCTGCCTGAAACAGCATTCACAAAACTTCCCTGAATTTAATTCCTTCCTTAAAACCCAAAGAGTTCTGAGTTTAGCTCCATAAATAATTACGCATTTTAAGAACAGGCTTCATACAAAGTACGATGCTTTTGGGAAAGCTCACCACAAACAACAATCCACATAAGTAAGTCTACCATTGCATTTTTTCCCAGTTGAAAAGATTTTGTAATAATGAAAACCAGTGGTATTGCATCACTTTTCATAATCGTTTTCATCAACAGGATCTTGACAGCTTTATGTTCTGCCTGCAGATTCCTACCTGTGTAAGTTGTGAGGGTAACCCACGTAGCTTTTTGGCTGGATACTAGTGTTCAGTCTGTGGAGTATACCTTAGGTACATAAGACTGCATGTGTATGAATAAGTTTTTTTAAAAATAATATTGAAAGGCTGAAGAAAATGCTTCTCAGGATCATGGAAATAACAGCATTTTCAGCTACAAAATTCCCCAAAGATTAAAAAAGAAGCAAAAGGGAAAATCCACAGTCTGGTTCGGCCCATACAGAAATATTGATGTGTTTCTCAGAAAACAGAGACATTGAGCTGTTTAATAATAATAATAATAATAATAAAAGCAGTTTAATAATAATAATTATGAAAACAACAACAAAGATAAATTTGTTTTGGAAGCTTATAAAAAACCTTAGAAGCAGAAAGGATAGAAAATTTCTGGAAAGAGTACCCATCAACACCCCTTTAGTTCAGCAGCTTGATACGTTAGGACCTCACAGATAATTTGTATGGTGAAGCTTCATTGTGCTTCTCAGTCCTTGCTCCTGAGTCAGAGACTTTTCAGCCGAGTAGCAAGCATCCTGCTGTATAGGTCTATGTTCAAAAGCTGAAATGGAGACCCGTGGCAGGGGAGGAACCGTGCAACTGCTTTTTCCCACCAGCAGGAAGGACTTCAGCTGTTCTATGGAACTGCAGCACCAACAATTTGTTTTGTTTTGGGTCTGCTATTCTTTGTCTTGCAGACATTTTGTTGTTGTAGTTGACCCAAATCACATTTCTAGAACAAAAACCAGGCTGGAGTCCAACTTATTCCTTGCACTAAAGCCATTTTACTTTTACTCCAGCACTGAAAAAAATGTGATAGATACACCCAAAACTACTTAGTGGCGCTCAGCTAATAAAAGGTAAACTCTCTACCTTGAAGTGGCTTCCCTCCAGACTGTTTAATGCTGTTCTTTATGCACCCAAAGGGAGTTTCACGGAGTGGACATTCTTCTCATACCTTTCTCGACCTGCCTGTTTATTAAGCTTATGTGTAGAGGCTATTCAGCGTCCAAAGCGATCTTTAGCTATGCAGCAAATATTTTGCAGGTAATTGTATGGATGTACTGTCTGAAGAACTTTCTGGAACAGCTTTTTTGCAGTTACAGTATTAGTCATATGTAAAGAACTAATAAACAGAATGACTATATTTATTTAATATATGTCTAGGCACACATAATGAAGAGTATGCTACCATAATCTAAATAGGGATGAGGCAGGGGATGTTCTTTCTCGTGTAATACAGGAGCACATACCATGATGGCTGATAATGATGGAAAGGATAAAAGGATAAAGCCTCTTTAATCCTTGCTTCTCTGCTGTAAAGCTGTTAATGTTTGTACATACATGAATATTTCTACAGAGTAACACGTAATAAGGGCAGATAAAGTAATCTGGAAGTTTGCTACAGTCAGGAGAAGCACAGTTAAAGATTGTCTTCATGCCAATCAGAGCTCTACTTTTTATATCCAAATTAATACACATCTTCAGAAACAGCAGTAAAAGAATTTAAAAATAACACTGTAAAAAATTCTGACTCAGTCTTTTTTCCTGGAAAATTAAGTTGTGTTCTCTTTTCCCAAACATTATTTTTGTCAGCTGGAGGGGTGATGGTGACGGTATTTCCTCAGATGCTAAACTGTTAATCAGGAATGCTGTCTAGTCACACAGAAAGAAGACTAAGATTTTGAGACTATCAGCCAACTGCAATGAGTGGATGCAAAGAAAGGGAGTAGTTCCCTTTACAGTAAGGGCCTTAAGGGCATTTACCTTCTCAGACGCTTACATGCTGCACATTAATCTGTTAATTATTAGTAGCCACACACTGTTGTGGTCCAGGCATCCTTCAGCAACCCATGTTTTTCACGGAAAGGACACATTTCTTCTAAAAATGTCCACCTTAGTAAGTCAGTTGTGCTGCAGGTGTGACTTCTGCCACATAAATAGGCAACTTCAGTAAGTGATGTGCCTACGCAGTTTTAATAATTTGACATTACCCTGTAATCTGTGTAAAATATTTTACAGTGTGAAAGAACACCTCTTATTTCTGAAGTATTTCTTTAACTAGTCAATATTATCCTGCTTTATTCTTCATCTGCAGTTAGTTTACTAGCTTAAACTTCAGCCTGACTCTAGCCTATGTAATAGGGAAAAAATACATTTTACCACATTAACGAAATGTCATTAACTCATGATATTACAATCAAATTATTTTGGGAAATTTTCTCATGACCAGGGAGATGATACAATAATCTGAGTGGGTTCCAGACTAAAAAAAGGTACCTCATTATCTCACATATAAGTGTATGTAGTGTAGGTGAGGATCTTCTTCACATCCAGCCAAATACGAGTACTGTGGATCTTCACAAGTGGTAAATACCACTCCATTTCAAAGCAAAGTAACTAGCTATAAGGGCAATAGTTTCTTGAACTGACAGCAAATAAGGAGCAGGGTAGATCCCTAAAGGAAAATCCTGGTCCCACAGATGCCAAGGAGAACTTTCTATGATAGCTGTCAATCTTTCATTTATTTTGTCAGAAAGAATATCTTTCTTGAACAATGGATTCATAGCATATTCATAGCCAGGTCTAAAGTAGGCTTGAAAAGCATTTAAGTAACTTTCCAGACTTCACCATCACACACATCCTTTGTATGAATCTTCCCAGTTCAAGAAGTAATAGAACTGGGTAACTGGTTTCTTGATATTCTGTTTTATTTTTCTCAGGGATTAGCCTTTGAAATCTCACCAACCCTGAACTTTTATATATCAACCATTTTGATTTATTTTTGAAAGGGAAAGGATTGTGACAAAAGCTGAATAATTCTACATTTAAAAATACATTTTAGAGGAGCGCAGACTTCTAAAGGTTCTTAATAAAAAGAAATCTATTCTGTTCTACCATTTATTAACACAGAGAAAATACTGCTCTAATACTGATATAAAATATTGCTCAGGAGGAGTAAGAGTGACAAAAGCAGGCTTTTCGGAAGAATAGACAAAACACATCTTAAGATTTATAAGCAGCAGGGTATAGTTCTGCAACCTTTTTGTGAACAAAATCTCTGTCTTTTGAAAGTATGAAGAACCAAAGGAACAACAACAAAAAACTCTTCATGCACTCTTTCTCCCTTCAGTCTCCCTTTCCCTACCCAGAATTCTGGAGGGAAAGAGCTGTCTTTAATAGTATCTCCACTTTTGTGAGGAAAAGAAACGCATTTAAAAAAAATCACTGGCTACTACTGCATTTTTTACAGAAGCAAAATATTTTAATTGATGACAATTCTTCTTTACAATGTGACAGAAATAAGTAAAGATAAAGGTACTTTGTATAGTTGAGAATCTGTAACACGATCGAGGGCCGCTGTGATACACAAAGTGTGACTGAAGAAATGTGAAGAGTACAGTGAAATTGGTTTTAGAAGATTGTCTCACAAGTCCTTTTAGCAATAGCTTGAATTGATAGAGACTTTAGAATTTCCACAACAATTAGAATTGTTCACAGTAGTTTTAAGACCAAAGAAGGCATGCAGTACTTAGAAAAATAGGTCATGTGCTGCAGTGCAGAGTCTATAAAAAAATTGGCAGGGGGAAAACTGGAATTGAAATACAGTGAGGGAATGTAACTTCTGCGTTTATCTTCTTCCTTGGTAACTCAGTTTTTCCATTGTGCATCAATGGTTATTCTGGCAGTCTCGTTAAACTGGTTTTGGCCCGTTGGAGTTTTTTTGTTTCTGGGCAGCAGCTCTAACAGAGAAAGATTTGTCCTGCACTGCCTCATATGCGTGACTGTAAATTAACTTGCGCTGCCTGATGCGCACATTAGGCTACGTGACATTGACTTTGGAATGAAGATCAATATTCTTTGATCTTTAAATCTTTTCTCTTGTTGCAAGTGGAAAGTTGCAGAAGGAGAGCGTGTAATGTGCAACCAGGAAGACAAAGGACTGGAAACAGTAGAAGATTGATCTGCGATAGGTTATCTTTACCAATGTAAGCAAAAGTTAAGAAAAAGAAAACAGGATACGTTTCAGTAAATTATAACGTTTGAGGAACTGTTTCCAATGTGCATTGTGGAAAGATTCTGATCATTTAATGTATTTGTATCTTTTTCAGAAATTTTAATTAGGCCTTCCTAATTGACTACATTTTCTTATAAAAATAAAATCGTTGCATTATTTTCACTTGTAGTTACTTCTAAGTCCCCTGTAGCAGAAAAAGACACTTTTTTCACTTTGTACAAAGGATTGAGTGAAAGGACAGTTTACGTGTATGTTTTAGTGTGTGTGTAAAATGCTACCTTCACTGCTTTAAGCAACAGTGGTTCCCAGGGTAACGGTGTACAACAACATCCTACAGTTAGGTGCTGTTAAAGCGTAGTATAAAAATTCATTTGGACTAGTCTGCTGGTTCAATAGTTTTGGAGTTAATATCTTAACACAGGTTTACACACTAGACTGCTGAGGGTTATGCTAGACTTTTTGGAGTTGCACTTGTCCCTCATTTGCAAGCCTGACTCTACCAGGAAGCTTGCATCTGCGTCTTCCTGAACAGCTTCAGTGAAATGAAATATGACTACAACAAAGCAAGTTCTATGGGATAAGAAGATAAAAAAGTCATGCTTTCCAATAGAAATATGAACCAAATTTCCCACCGTTTAACCTCGTGTTTAACATATAGTTTACACAGTGGGTATTCCTATTGATTTTCTCGGAATTATTCAAGGAATGGAGTAGTCAAGATGAGTTGAATGTCAAAAAGGGACATTTGTTGCTGACACACAAAACTGATGAGTGATCCTATTGGGCCTGTTTATGATTTGGTGTAGTGTGTGCTTGCTATCACATGGATATTATAGTTGGGTGACTTATCAAAAAAAAGAAGAGAAGGACTCTAAATGCAGAGCTCTCTTGCAGGTGAGGAGAAATGCCACGACTGCCTGTGTCTTTGGAGAAAGTAATGACAAGCTGTTGTGTCTTCACCTTAATCTAAATGTACCATTTTCATGCCTTTATGCACAATGATGAGATGAGAAAGGAGCATTTTTACGATGCTGTCCAAAAAAATCATAATATTGTTCATGCTGACAAGAATAATTACCAAATGGTCTCAGTGGCATGAGACTCAAAAAGAAAACTCTGCTTTCTACACAGGTCCTGTTGACAAAGGTTCACTTTCTTATCTCGTGCTTAGGTCTGTTACCGGTAGCTGAAGTAGAAGCATTTTTCCGAAAAAAATTTAAGTGGCTGCTGACATTTTACACATCACCTTGCACAACAGAGTTTTAGAACAAATAAGGGATTTAAAAGCACCAGCTCTGATTGTGCAGGTACCAGATGGGCAGTGGTAACAGCTATAATTTTGTTTCAGCAGCTAGCCTACCTAAAGCAGAAGACAGCAAAATTCAAGTGCCTGTGACGTGAGGGTGACTTAAGGTCCCAGAAGTCACCCTCCCTCGTTGCAGATCTTTCCCATGGCATCCTACGTAATGCTTTAAAAAATACATTGCTTCTTCACTGTTGTAAATGAATTCTACAAACTGAAAGCTCTTGTGCCCTGAAACTGTTAAGGTGAAAGGCACAGCAAATTCTGAGTCTGCACAGCACCCCTCTTCTCTAGAAAGTACAACTGATCATATGCTGTTAGAGCTTTTCCTAGTTTCATAGCTGGTGATTCAATGAGGAGACTAAGTCACGTTATCACTGCACACTGGAATTCAGGCTGGCGTTCCTTGTATACTCCCTATGGTGGGAAAAAGTTTTGGGAAAGGGTTAGGTGTCATTCAGTGCACATGAGAATCACAAGTGCCTTGGTATTTTGTAAATGATTTGAAAACCATTACACCATGTCTCTGCTTAATTAACTGGAAAAACTGTGTTTGAATTCTGAACTTGAAAACTTTCTGATACTATGGGTGTTTGTACTTTGTCCTAAGCCCTCAGCTTGAAGCCAAGAGAGGGATGTAGAACTGTGTGAGCATGCTAGTGACATGTATGAACAGGTACCTACAGAACTGGCATATATAGCTGTATTTGCAAATATCCATGTGAGGATGGTTGGTACAGATTCTAAATCCTCATGTTTTTCCAGAAATTTCTTACCGTGTAAGAAAAATTCTGAGTTCACTCTTTTCATGAAGACGCTGTCTTCCTGCAAGAATCTGTGACATTGTATTAGCCCGTATTTGTGCTCTGCTGTGCATCTGTGCAGGTAGCAATACTATGCTAATACCTATACTTGGATCTTAAGAATGGCAACTTTTATTAAAAGTGTTGAGCTTTGTAAGCCTATCTATTTGTCAGAGTTTTCGGGAGAAGCGCCTGTTTTAGGATGTGCAGTGCTAGCATCGTTCCTCTGCATGCTCCTGGATATTTTGAGCCACCTTTCTTAGTGTAAATGTTAGAAAAAAGGATGAATAGGGCTAAATTAGTAGGCTGTATCGTTCAAATATGGCTAATATATATACACAGAAAATTGCTATTTTGTATTCAGAGTAGCCATTTTTCCACCCGAAAAAAAAGTCAGTTAAAACATTATATTGTTTACTGACATTACAGCAGCGAAGACAGTGAAATACATTAAAAAAGGGTGCTTGATCCTTCTGGCATTTTAGCCACCCTTCTCCAAAACCAAGACAAATAGCAAAAAGGGTAAGCTAGTAAAAGAATCTTTTCCAATTTATTTATAGAGAAAATAAAAAAACACAACCCTTGAAATTTAAGGCTTGTAATGGAAACACCATTGACTTCTAGTGTTTTAGTTTTGCTATAACCTCTTTATTACCACTGTTAAAAGGGAGGAAAATGATTCATGTGTTTTAATTCATAAACTGTTGCCGATTTTGTTGCATCTTTTCTTCTTGTGCATTTTTTCTCTCTTATTTCACTCTGATCTGAAGGGTCTGTGGATTTATCTTCTGCCTGTCATTTGTCTTCACATGACTTTAAAATAATTAATTGCAGCACTCAGTGATGATTTATGATTTCTACTGACGTAATTAATGATACACATCAATTTTTCTTGTTAATTGAAGGAGTCACAACAAACTTTGTATAATATATGTTAAAGGAGGGCAAAATAGCTTTGGAAAATTACCTTTAGAATTTTCATTTTGTGTTAGGAGGAACCAGGACGAGAAGTAGCAATTTAACACTGAAGGGAGCTAAAGACAATTTGAAGAATGGAAGTAAAGATATTTTACTACCAATGCGCAAAAGAATTTAGATAAAATAATCACCAAAATAATGCCATCATGAAAAATTTAATGAAGGGTTTCTGTCATTTTAGAAGTAAAAAATTCATGTAATATATTAATGTCCTTCCATTTTGTTGTTTTTGTCCCTTTCACCTTGTATTTAAACAATGAATAATAAAAGAAAATGCTTGTAAAATTATTCTAACCAGGACAAAAGAAAAAGTATTTGAACCTTTTCACTTTTCTTTCCTTTCTTTTTTCTCTTTTTTAAAGAAAAAAGGCTTACTTCTGTTTGATTTGCAAACCAAGAAGGTATGAATAGACTTTGACTCAGCTTTAAGTATAGAATATTTATTAAAACATCACAAAGTTTCAAGTCACCCAAATGAAAATGGCCTTTTTCAGAATATTGCTTTAATGCAGTCCGTGAGTTGCCTCCACATTTGCTTTCTTGTCAGGTTTTAAATTTAGAAAAAGAAAAAATGGTATACCGAAATCTGTGAAAATAAGCAGAAATTATTTTCTAGGTAAATGTTACACTACTTTGTAGGTTCAATCAATTGATTCTTAAAGGAAACTCACATGCAGAATATAAAAAATCGTGTTTAAAATAACATTTCCTCTATTATAACAATTTATTCACTTAGAATAATATAATTAAATTGGAACTTGAGCAAAGTAATTGTTAGACAGTCACTATTTCTATACAATCTACTTTTTGAGACAAGAGTTGTAGAATTCTCCTTACGCAACACTTTATTATCATTACTGGTTATTATTATTATTATTATTATTTTAAAAAGCAACAGTAGATGCGTCAAGTGTTGCGAACTTGATTTGAGCATTTTATGGTGCTGGAGTCAGCTGCCTATTAAAAGTGTGATCAGGTAGTTTAGAGTGTGACTAGCTGTGTCAACAGAAGGAAAGTGGAGGATTAGTCTCTATGGCAACAACAAAGCATCCCTGTTTGTAGACAGACAAATTCTGCTACATCTGAAAAAGATTGACAGGTCTATTCCTTTGCAACTGACCCATAGAAATTAGCAAGTAAAAGTTATTATACTGGGTTGTATTGAAGGGTTCTCAATATCTTAAAGTGCTCTTGTAAGTTTTTCTGCGGCATTTGCATGAGAAACCTGGCAGGGATTGTTCTGAGGTTTATATCTATGGTTTGATAGATTCTTTGTGGGGGAGTATTGCTGGTGAGAATAACTTAATTTTCAGTTCTCTGTATGACAGAATTGTTGGAGCATGGATCGAGGGAAAAACACACATCAAAGGACCCGGGCTGAATAATATGCCACATTTCAAAACCAAGAGACATTGTAGGAATATTACAACTGTACCTGCTCAAAAATTGAGGCTTAAAAATATTTTCTTCTCCAATTAGCTAAAAATAATTACAATCTGGAGTTCCTTAATAATTAAGATTTTCATTTGAAAGATTTCATACATTTCCAGAGATTCTGTAATTTAACTGTATAACCTTTCTGTTTCACTTAATGCACTGGAGTTGGAAGGCACAAAGTGCTATAATTGAAATAGTCTACATCAGAATTAACAGTATTCCTTTTTTTTCTTTTAAGGGAATAAACAATGAAAAATTTTCTTTCCTCTTTAATTGTTCATAGATCGTGTGTGTAGGTACTAAACAGAAATGAGAATTCACCTTTAGGCCACTTATTGTAGAAGTATCTTGAAACGTCATTTGATCTTATATTTTAATCTTATATTTATGCAGAAGTCGAACTGACTGAGAACAGATCAGGATTGTGGATATTTTTTCACACAGAAATTGAAATATAATTAGATCTCTGTCAAAGGAAGTTTTCCTCTTAAATTCTGTCAATATTCGTAATCTTTATATTTGGAAGAAAAAGTTTTAAACTTATTTTTAAATCGTGGTAAGAAAAGTATATGCGTGATGTGTTTCCCTGATGTGCGTGGAAAAAAAACACTAGAAATTAGCCAGCATGCTTTCTTAAGATTTTAAAATTTTGTTTGTGTACATAAAAGTCCTTGGTAGTTTAGCTGATTAACCTGACTTGATGCTAAAACCCTTCATCTCCTAAAAAGTGTGTGCTTCTGCAATTAGCTTATGTTTGCTTTTGATCAAAAATTACAGCTTGAGCAACTTTTTCATATCACAACTGCATGCGAGTTTCTCTTTTAGCTGAAAACAGAAATGACAAATGGTTTTAGATCTCAGGAATGCGTTCCTCTAGTTTTAGCTAGGTAGAAACAGAGTAAAGTTTTTAAGTGTTCGTAAAGTGCTGGCTGGGTATGATCAGAGTAACGCCCTGCATGCATGGGTGTCTGTGCCTAAGGGGGACCATGGGCTTTTGGATTTTACACTTCGTTCTGAGTGCTGTAACAAAATCAAAAGGTGAGGCAGATTAGGGTAGGACAATCAGCTGCAATTGGAGGGTAATTACTGTTATGTTTGCTCCTCTTCATTCATACCCACGGGAAAAAAAAAAATCCTGATAAACCCCTGTCCTTCCTCCAAAATTATGATAAGGTTTTTCTTCTTCCCCATGAAAGGCAGAGAAGACAGACTGATGGGTGCTGCTGGTAGAGGATACTGTGCGAGGATCCGTTTCCCAAAGTGGAAATAGTGATGGTGATGCTTTCCCAGAGACTGGCTTGTGCATCAGCTTTTATTTGTGTAGTCTGTGTGTTTGTGAGTGCACCGAGTATGCAGCAGGATGGCAGGAGAGTTGCTTTCTGTAGTCGCCTTACCCTGTTCCCACCCTGGTTTTATTTTCCAAATATTTCTTGTCTTGCACCAGCTATGGCCAGTCACAACCCAGGAGGCCATGTCTCCAGCGTGCTGAGAATGCTGTAAAAATACAGCAAATGATGAACCCTGCACAAACAGCTTCCAGTCTTTAGCCAATCTTTTTACAAATGCACAGCTTCCAGTGGAAAGTGGCTGACTAGGAAAAACGTGCTTTTCTGCAAAAGACACAAACAAAACCTGAAGTTTTGACCTTCAACCTGAGTGAATATGCATTGTCTCCACAGGCTATATTTTAGAAAAGGTGACAAACTTGCAGTGGCAGAAATTGTGACTTTCTTGATTTATAGAACTCCAAATATGTCTGCCAGTGAATTCAAATAATTTTTAAAAGTCTCGGAATATTTAAATATTTGTTTTACTCGATGTATTGTGAACTCAAAGCAAAAGTTGTATTGCATAGTTTCTAATTTTTTGTACTTCCAAAGGGCAAGTGAGATCAGTTTAGAAAGGTTTTTGTCCTGCCTTTTTTCTCCTTATATTTGCTGTTGCATTACTTTTAGCCTGTATTTTATTTATTCTTTCAAAAAAATGAATGACAAAGCTGAGCTAAAACACCACCTTTAAAACTATAACTCACTCTCTTTAAGTTCTGGGATTGATTTCTACTTTTTCAAATTTGACAATCATCCTATTTTCTCACTGGCTGAAACTGACACAGTACAAACACGCCGATCCCTATCACTGCCGCTCCTGCGTTTCAGAACAGGCCTTTGCATATCCTATCAATGAGCTGATCAAACTGGTGACACTGGGATTTCGTGCCTTTTGACAGCTGAAACTGCTGTGCTTTTCTCGAGCTAATTATTGTTTTCAAGGGGCAGTCACTATCGGAACCTACAAGCTTCTTTTTCCACCCCCACATCAGGCTCAAAATGCTGAAAAGGTTTTCCTCTCCTTCCTTCCACCTACTAAGATTACTTTGAGAATAAAAGAAATGGTAGTTAGCATGAAATGTAGAGGTGCTTCTTCATATTTAAATTAACATACAGGAGCCAAAAACCCACACTATTTCTGAATCATTCTATAGACATTTTGTAATTTTAAACAAAATACTGTCTTATATGTTGACTTTTTTTGGTCTCTGCTACTGCAAGCTCCATCCAAACTTTAATGGTACTATTTTAAAAAGAGTCTTGCCTCTTTTTCATTTTATAATCTTTGCAGGAAATATGTTTTACCTGTTCTCAGTGCTTTAGGAATTCAAGGAAGTTATGGACTTCGTGCTTGTGTTCAACAAAGGTCAATTAAAAGAAAGAATTCTCTCTACATGCATAATATCATATTTTTCATTATTTGGTTGCTGTACTGGAATTGTACGGTGGCTGCAGCTCGCTGTTAATTACCTACTGAACAGAGACACAGAGTTAAGCAGTTTTCCATAGCTTCTTTCTCCAGCTGATTTGCATCAGTTGTCTTCGCTTGGTAAAGAAGGAAGGATAGGGATGGAAAGGTCATGACTATTCAATCTGTATTATTGATATCACATTTCAACTCCAAACAGCAAGACGATGGGCTGGATTTTCTTGTACCGGTGTCATGAAAAATGTATAATATCCAACAAAAAATGTAGTAAATGAGGTCTAGATTTTTGTCCCGCAGTTTGCATGATCTTATACAGATGTTGTTAGTGACACGTTTTACTGTGTAAAGACCGCAAACTCATATTACATCCATGTCTAGTCCAGATGGAGATTTCTAAAGCAATGCTAAAGCTGAGAAAATTCACTTAAAACAAGACCTCTGTCCACAGCAAATCGAACCTAGCTCCTGTAATGCTACATGCTTCAGTTTTGGAGAAACAATGAGTTACTGTTAAGCAACTGATTTGTTAATTGCAGAAATTGTATTAAATTATTATACAGTATTGTGAACTGTAGACTTTCACTTACTACATGGTGAGAGAAAGACATTATCACAGGTTTGAGCGGCTACAGATAGAAAGGCCCTGTATTTCAGTGTATCTTTGTTTACAGATTTTAGAAAATATACTAGGAGCGCTATCATATTTTCCCACTGCTGGGGACACTACTACAAATAAATTAACGAAAAGAACAATTACTCTGTTACTGAAAGACATCTCTTCCCATGCTGTTTTATAGGGAAAAAAGAGAGGAGTCATAGAAGAGGAAGAATATGGATCCTAGTAGCATAATCTGCTGTGATTTACAGACCGTATAGCCTGGAGTTTCATTTAATGGGCTTGAGGGAAGCATTGTGTAGCATTATCACTTTCGTTCTGCAAAATCAGAATTCGTCCATTAAGGAAATAACATGTATTCAACTCACAGGGTTTTACAAGGGTGCAAATCCATTCTGTAGGAGGGTTAGTGGACATGCAAAATGGAAGGGAGTTAGCAAAAATGAGTGTAGTTATAGCTTTTCTTTCCTCAAAAAGAAAAAAAAAAAGCAATTTTGAAAATGGCATGTAAGTTAAAGCTGCCCCTGGCCAGCTTTAAATTATGTGATTCTCACTTATGCAAGATGCTGCTAGAGGAATTCCTTGGCTCTCATTAACATGGAATAATCCCTCTAGACTTCACACACAGCAGACATACACAGGCACATACGCATTTCTACCGTCAGTTGCATATTTCCAACTGCAAAACAATACTCAGTCTGCAATGGCTTTTCAACCAAAAGACTTCAAGTTCCCAATATCTTTTCAGGCAGTCCTCTCTTTCGTTTTAAGAATAGTGTTGCTAAAGTGCTTTTTAAGATGTTTATTGGGAATAATGAAGAATCATTATCTTCACTGCTGTAGTCTGAGTGATGTTCGTTTCCACCATTTTCTAGGCACGCTATGCCAACTTCAGCAGCTACCACTCAGCTTTTGGTTCTGCTATAACCTTATGCTCTGTCATAAAGGTGAGGAAGCTGGAAGACTGTGTGAAGAGAAATAAACTCTAGTTTGTTTACATGAACTTTTTCAGTGCTACCTAGGAAGATGGTGCATGGGCTTGCATATAAAACCCCAAACTCCATCTGAAAAAGCCCACAGCCAGCTACAGCATCTTTCTGTTTATAAATCCCGACTTTGGCAGCACAGTGAGAACTGAAGTGCTTGGATTACAGCTATCAAAACCAGGCTAGCAAAAGACATTTTAACCTGAAGTATTACTGTTATAATTCACAGAAGTCTCAAAGCATCCCTGCGTATTTGGCTGCTCCCAGGCATCTGGGATGTTCTTTGGAGGAGATATGTCTGCAGCCTATAACTGTGGTTTAGAGCTAGAAGAATTTGAGTTTGAATCTTGCTCAAGGCAAGGCAAGGCACTTTTTTTTCCCCTAAACAAATTAGTTTTTCCTTTTCTCTCCTTACGCCACTGATTTCCCAGCTTGCTAAGCTGGCCTTTTAATTCTTCTCCAGCTTCTTATCAGTTGTACGCCCCTTTGCACAGAAAGGTGTAAGAAAGTTGAGATCATGGTGTGAAGAGAAAAGGATTCAATATTGAACAAAAATGGTAGGAGAGGATGGAGCCATGGAGCAACATTGCCAGACATCAGCTAGTAGGTAGAAACAGTCAAATTCTGACCCCCGGAACACTCACTTGATGTCAGCAGGAGCAGATCTGCAGCCAGACCTGGAGGCATTCCATGGGGGCTAATTGCCACAGCGGTTGCCTTACCGGTGACAGCATAATAAGGGCTGAATAATAGAAACTCTGGGATTCATTTGCATAAGCTTCCCTGGCCTACAAATTCTGGGGAGTTTTTGCTCTTAGCTTTTGCTCTTCGTTGTGGGCCCAGCTTCTTCCAGCTGGATAAACAGTGGTGGATAAAAGCTCTGTTGCCTCAGGTGATCTGCTGCTGCTGCAGGCTCTGTTTATGCAGGTGACGAGGTAGGATTGGAGGGTCTGGAGCAGGATGAGATGCTGTGGAAGGTTCCTCTGCTTGTTGGTTTTGTGAGACTCTGCAAGAGAGTCACCTCTTTTTCTCTCCCTCATGTCCTGCCTTTGTTTTTCACTGATGTAGCTTCCATTATGTTTAGGCATTTTCTATAGAAAATAGATGACAAGTATATTTATTAGGGGATTCACTAAAAAAGTTCTTGTTGAATACAAGATACAGCTCAGATTTTAAGCACGTGGCGTGACTGATCCTAAACTCACCTTGCAGCATGGACATTGGGAAGCCATAGCAGTGATGGTGGCATCTCCAGGTAAGACCTGGAGCCCAGGCTTTCTGCCAGTCAAGCAGCTGTGCATCACGAAGCAGAAATTTATTCTGTGTGTGCATTCAGAGCTCGGTCGTATGTGTTGTGGGAGGTGTGCTCTCCCAGTGTGTGACCCACCTGCCAATATGTTAAAGCACTCTGCTCTGTGGGGTTTTTTTTTCTGTCGCAGCCTGATTCCTACGTAAGAAGTCTTCTGCTGTCTTGTACCTCAAGGCACTTTTGATGAGTTTATGAAGAGCTGTTTCCGAATTTATTAATTTTTCTTTTTAGCATGCAGATGTTATTGCTTGGACATTTTTATTTTCTTGCTAGGTAACGGAAACAAACTGAAATGATGATTATGGCTAAGAAAAAGGATGGTTTTGAGAAGGACATTTTTAAAATACCATGTGATAGGGAGTATTTTTGAAATATGTAATATAAGTCTTCTTAATTAGAAGATTTTCTAACCTATTATAATTTAGAGTTTGTCAGAGAGGCAGTGATGCGCTCGGAATTCATGTTCAGAAACTCAGGTTATGTGAGTTTGCTGTCTATACCTATCTATACCAATTGGTTGTCATACGGAAATATTGATGACTGATCCTTGCAATAATGTGTTATCATCTGAGTTTTCTCCACCACAACTGTATTTTCATTTACTCCTGGTGAATTGTTACAATTCTGTTTTGGGTCTTTTTTTTTGGTCAGTTTTAAAATTAGCATTGAAAATTGCAGTGCTACAGACTGGGAAGTTCAGCCAAGAGAGATAACATAAAGCAACGTTATGTATCATTCTTCTTACTCCATTAATAGATGTTAAATGTATTTTAAAAAATATACAGCTTCTGGAATATTTCTCTATAATTGTATACAGCTACTAAACTCCTGCTTTTGAAGAACAATTTAATCAAAGCTGTTTTCTTGAATCCTTCCCAAGGTATTTACTTTTTTTTAAAAATATACCTATTCTCATATTTCAACACAATTTTTACCACTACAAGGGTCTGGTAGGTAAATAGCAGGCAATATAACTGATTTACAGCCTTGTGACTTGTGCAAGATTGGAAGGACAGTACACTACTGGAACAGAAAACTCACAATATATTGGTTCAGTCCTCTCTGCATCGCTCCCTCTCCCTCTTTTGACTGTAAAAAATCCTGATTCCCTTTAGTGTTCATACTTCACGGCAATTCAGAGGTCAGGCTCAGGTGACAAACTGTGACAGCTGGGTCACCTGTTGCTTGCTAGTATGATATTTTCTGTCTTCAAACATGCCTCCCCACCAGCATTCTCTTTTCTGGGATAATGGAAGTAAAGTACTTAGCTAGGTACAAAAACATCCAAGCTCCAAAATGTGTCAGTCGTTTAGTCTTAAAAATGTTGGAGTTGTTTTGGAGATGTAAGTGGGAATGCTCACAAAGAGGTTGTAATGAGGCAGTCTCTGAGCGCAATTGGTTTTCACAGAGAAATATTCAAACTGTTATTTAAAATACATCTTTTTTTTTTTTTGTATTTTCTGAAATTGTGATGTAATGACAAGTAAGGAGATGTGGCCAACAAATGAAAATAGTGAATTTTGAGGAATATATTTACAACATATGCATTTCTTATTATTGATTTGCTTGAAAAATGGGATTTGACTGAGAACTTGCAAGGTTTATGGCATAGAGATGCTAAGATTTCTGTTTGAAGAAGGCAAGATTTTGCTAAATATATAACACATTTCTGATTTCTGGCAAAAAAGAAAATTATTATCTGCTGTTGTCGGTGAAGACTATAACTTCTGTTTTTGCCATATTTCATGAAATCAGGCTCTTAAAATTCGTGACACGAAGCACAGATCCAAATATATTTAGTGCAATAGTTAGCAGAAGCTAAAGTGCTCTGTCAGAAAACTGAATCTCTTGATTCTCGTGTGTGAAGTGATTATGGTGAGAGGGAATATGTTCAGACTACCCAGATGCAGAAAGTGGAAACATCAGATTAAAATGAGAGCATTATTTCTCTAAAGAGTTATTATGAAAATATACGAGAGAGGCCACTTCACAGCCAAAACATATGCTTAACTTCAATAAATACAAGTTTTCAAGCTTATGAAGATTCATCTTATCATCCTGTTTTAAGTTGGCACTTCTGATTACAACAGTACTTTGTTCCTGGTGTTGATCTCAAGTACTGTAGTCTATCTTTGCAGAAAGAGCTCCAAACAGGTACTGGGATCCTTTTTGTATCACTGAAACCTGCTATTGATTTGTTTATGGTATTTTTACGGAAGTTTGTGGAACAGTGAATATGCAAAAAAAAAAAAAAAAAAAAAAAA
>Ga0065711_1032801_pt1 | contig 26661 bp, 12 predicted proteins | sample Hoacrofraction12_FD_59098 | JGI IMG/M metagenome (GOLD analysis project Ga0065711, IMG submission 59098) | Hoatzin crop microbial communities from Cojedes, Venezuela - Epithelial fraction 12 v2 (version 2) | ecosystem: Host-associated > Birds > Digestive system > Esophagus > Crop | place... | reverse complement strand
AAAAAAACCCTCGCTCTGTGGAACTGCACTGGCTCCCCACGGAGAATTCCGTGCGATGCCTTAATCCCTAGGCAGTTGTTGGCTAAGGATCGCAGCAGTTAAATTCTGCGAAGAAAATAGGTCAAATATGTTGATTTTAACGTGGCGGGCACGCTTAGCGGTGCCGATGAGCGTGTTTGTGACGGCGGTGTAAAAGCCCCGGTGCATTCACACACATGCTTTTTTTTCCACAAGTAATGCGCTGTCAGGGGGTCTGTCCGTTGTTTCTGGGGGTCTGTCCGTTGTTTCGGGGCGTCTGTCCGTAGTTTCTGGGGGTCTGTCCGTTGTTGTGGGGGGTCCGTCCGATTTTCGCAGCGCTTGATCTGAATGTTGCACCTTTTTGCTGTGCCAAGTGGAATTGTTCCTTTCATGTGCCTGCACTTGAGAAAGAAACTTCCTATGGTATCGATACGAAGCTGTATTTCTCCCCATGCGTAATTTACAAAGGAAGCAATACCTTGAGTGGTTGTAATATATCAGCTAGTATTCTTTGTGTGTTAACACCCTATTCCTCGTCAATCTTCCATCACCATGATGGGAATTGCGTGAATTAACATTTCGAGGGATAATGTACCAGTTAACTGAAGTCATAAAAATGTTTTGGTTGTCTTACTGTCGTTCATAACATCACAGAGTTTTTGTTGTGAAAAGGATTCTGCTGTAACAGAAACCATAGCTTTGCTGGGGAAACTGGTGCTGACAAAGTGATGGTTTTCACATTGCTCTTTCTGAAGTATTAAGCGTAAATGTTCTGACATGTTTACTCGTGGATTATCTGTTTGGAGGTGTGCTTAATAATGGAAGAGAATGATACAGGAAAGTGTGGTACACAGCACTAGTTCGGTTTTTCTGTGAGGATAAGCTGCTCCTGACTACCTGATTATAGGACTTTACTGATAAATATTTTAAGACTTATTCTGTAAGAGCCTTTTCTTTTTTCTTGATTGCAACTATGACAGAAATCCCTGATATTTGCTGCTTTACTCACAGGGAGCATGGGATTTCTCTAAGTGCAATTTCATTGCTGGGACTGGGACCATTCCTGAGAGTAAAGCTTATTCAGGTCGGTTTCCAGGATCAGATCGTATGCTGATGCCAGCCCGAGGTGGATGTTAGTGCTTCCGTCTGACAGAGTGACTAATAGTCCAGATGAAGTCGTGCTGAGCTGTGATGGCTGAACCTGCTCAAATAGTAAAGGTCATGCTGGCTCCTCAATTATAACCTATTTGTTGAAATTTATAACTGTGTCTGAAGAAGTTAATTGCAAGACTAAGCTTGCTATTCTAGTTACGTTTTCTCTCGTAACTCGTTCTGAATAACAAAATTACATGCTTGAGTTGTAATGGTGGGGGATAAATATACCAAGTGTCCGAGTTTCATAAATGTATGGCTAAAAATAATAGGTTATGTGAAGTCCTTGCCAATTTAAAATCTGAGCTGCTGGGAATGTAGAAGAACACGCAGAAGAAAAGAGCCATCTCTCTACCTGGTATAACACGGTGTGGCTGAAGCAGAGCTGTGTCAATCTGCATCAGCTGAATAGCTGACTGAATGCATGTAAATAGGGCGGATCATCAACAGTGGGAGGTCACCTTGCTAACAGCTAGTTTGAAACATCTGTGAGTACTCCTCCAACTTGGGTTTACGCAGTCAGTTTGGGATATGGACTTTCCTTGTGACTTTTCCAGTTAGAAGGCTGAATTGGCCCAAGCACTGTGAACAGATGACTTTTATTCAGTTCAAATTGCACCCTGGGCACTTTTTGTCATCTTATTGTGCATGCTTGTAGGCATTTAGGTGCCATTGGCGCTATTAGCATATTTATGGAGTGCATCAATAATGGACCTGCTGTCTGGAAAAGAAGTCCCTAATCTAGTCGGATCTAGATTTGCTCTGTCTCTCTGTGACATCCTTTTTATTGTAGCTAAATCACCTGTAGGGCCAGGTCTGTTTTTTTCACACTGGAGTGTATTCCTCTCACACTTCATTTAGGCTGTTTATATAGATGTGTATGTATAAAATTGTTTGAGACATTCAGAAAGCTTTTGCTAGTTTTTTTGACAAAACTCCACCAGGGTAAACTACCAGAGATAATCAGAAGTGGTGTTGCCACGATCCCAGAACTTGTTTGGAGACTAGTTTTGTTGTGGTTAAAAACTGACCATTTAAAACATACCAGGATACCTCAAGGTTGTGTACGAACTCCAGTATTTAATATACTTATAAATTAGATGGAAAGAGGGGAAGAAGAAGTGAAAATCTGCTGAAGACACAAACTGGTATGGATTGGACGGAATGAGAAAGGACTTGTCATTACTCTAGGGAGACCTGACCCAGCCAGGTAAATAGCTCAAATGTCAACAAATGACATTCAGCTGTCACAAATAGAAGCCTTCTCTTTCCTGAAAGTACTAAAATTACCTGCAAAGTTTCACATCGTTAGATCAGCTGGTGAGAGGGAGTAGTCTGGGACTGTACACAGCTCAGGGAAGACCTCTGTTGTTTGACTGCACTTGCAAACCAGATTTTAGGAACTGGAAAAATGTAACGTACTTCTGCTTTGTGATGCCTTCAGAGAATTTAGTGGTGCTGCCTAGCGAAACAATGTGTAACACTGGTTATCTCCTCTCAAAAAGGATTACAGAAGGCTCTGAGATGAGTAAGGAGAAAGAGTACAGACAATCTATAAAGAGTCTCAAGAGTTTTGGCTGTTTACCTTAAGGAGGTTGAAACAAAAGTATGGAGAGTACTGGCACATATTGCTCAGAAAGATTGAGAGTTTTTCTTATTGTGTCATAAGAGGAAAACAGGTGGACAGTCAATGAAGCTGAAAAGCCATCAGTGAAAAAATGATAGACAAAGAAATAATTTTTAAGAAAACATGTAACTTGTTCTTGAGATCAAGAACTCAAGGGCTTGTAACTGATAGCAGTGACAAGATCTAGAACTGTAAGAAGTTGGGAAAAATATTGAAGACAATATTAGACTTCATCATTCAGAATTCAAATTAGCCCCTCTCGGACTGGGAGGGGGCGGCTTCTTGAGGGTTTCTTGCGCTTTCCTCCATAGCGTCTGCCCACCCACAGAAAGAGGATAGAACCATGTCCTGAGCCGATCTGGCAGTTCGTATTTTTCTGAAATTCTCGCCATTGATTTTCAGGGTAGCTAATTATGTGAATAACTGCTCTCCAGTCTGAATCAAATATTCATATTTGTCCCATGGGGACTATTTTGCCACATCTGATTTCTCAAATGCGAAGGCAGAGGGGAAGAAGTGCGTGTAAGATGAGGTCAGATTGTAGAACCATACTCTGATGCAGCTACGTCAACAACAGAGCTCAGTACTTATGAAATCCTAGTTATCAACAAGAGGTATGTTAATTGACTTTTCAGTTTGTTTAATTAACACGTAGGGATCAAATAAGAATTTAATTTGAAAAAAAAAAAACCAACAAACACCCCACCACCAAATTTGTAGATCCCAGTGACAGCCTTTCTGTTGTATGGAGATCAAACCGTTGTTAGGGCTGTGTTAGAGGTGCAGTTCTCTTTCACGAAGGTGGAGTAAATTACCATGATTTCTGCCTCTAAAAGCCTGTGACCAGTTTAATAGCAGAGAGAAGTTTGGAGGTGAACGGCCATATTTTACATTTCCATTTCATGCCATTATCAGTAGGAACCAGGTTTCTAAATATTTTTAGAAGTATAGTGCCTAGGAGCTTTTCTGTACTGGAGAAATGCAAGTGTCGCTAAACTCGTGAACTGTCGTGCTGATTTGTATGGAAGATTTGTCTATTTTAATTACTGTAGCAATTGGCAGGGTGCTTGTTTCCACCTGAAATGTGCACAGCTAGCACCCTTGCCAAACATTCATTTTTCTCTACATTAACTTAGGTCTATTTTGTGGTGATTCAGTATCACAGTCTGTTATTACACGATTAATATTTTAAATACATTCATGTGGGCTTGAGCCAGCTATCTCTATTTTGCAATCTTTTCCTCTTCCTACAGATCACCTGCTTCTACTCCTTGTTCAAGATTAGGGTCTTGCTTCTAAAGCAGAGACTTTAAATATCCTTAGCATGTGTTCCTAAATACGGACTCGTTATGGACGGATCAGGATTGTATGGCTCTCTCCCTCCTTTTAGATGACCAAGAGACCACCTGGCCTCCACTTTTATTCATTTATCTTCTTTGTGTGCTTGCAGATGTTACTCTACCTGCAGAATGAACATTAAGAGAACAGTACGCTTTTAAATCCTCTCAGTTCTGTTTAGTAGGAATAGACCACAGTCTGTGGTTCGTGGCTTGTGAACATGCATTTGTGCAAGACTTTGACCTTGTGAGTAATTCCAGGTTGTTCCAGTGATGACATTTAAGTGGCATGTTGTTGTTCAGGTGGAAGGGAAAGACTGTGTCCAGTAAATGAAGTTCTCTAGCTCGTCTCCTCTCTGCTACTTTAAATATTAGTTTCCTATTTTTAATGTTTCTTCATAATTAGTTCAACAATAACAACAATAAACCTTACAGTTTTAATGCCCAGAATTTCAATGTAGTACTCATCCAGCACGTAGCGCAGTAGGTCTTGACCTGGACACGGAGTTTAAGTGCTATCGCCAATATAAGCAATGTATTGGAACACATTGGCTTAGAAATATCCTGAAGGTTGCTCAGAAAGCATAAATATCTGAGTGGGAAAATGCCCTGGTTACTGAACTTTGATCGCCTTTGAAGGTAGTAGCTTAGTGTTGGTTTTAGCTAATTAAAAGCATGAGCATTGTACCCTTATAAATACTGGAGTATCAGTTATACAGCTAAAGACCAGTGCTTCCAGTTGGTCCCCAGTGTTCCTCCTTGTGATCTGCTTTGTGTGTGCCATTGAATGCTGTAACCTTCACACTTGCTAAAAGCTACTCTAGTGGGGATATGAGTCAGGATAAAAATATTAATGCTTGAAATTTGTGCAAATACTGGTTTTGCATATTTGCATCTGAGCGAGAATTTAACTGATGTTTTAGAGGTGATAGACAGGAATCTCCAGCAGACCAAAGACAGAAGTCGAAGAGTATTGTTTTCTCTGGGGAAAGCCATTTTCAGGCCAGCTGTAAGCAATTCATTTAAAACGGATTACTTACTTTCCAATACATAAATACTGAATGTAATGCTCTTACAACTAATGCAAGTCTTGGTGGTATCATTCATGTTGCCGTTCCTGAGGTCAAATGACTATGTAGAATCTCGCTTTTCAGGTGAAAACATGGAGTAACCTCTCCATGTCTTGCTCTGGGAGAGAAACTTGGATAGCTGCCCCAGGGTTGAGCTGTAGGTCACCCCCCCACCCCAAAGCTTAGAAGAGCAGTAAAAATATGTGCTTTATCTCCTTGTTTGAAGCCAGACTTATGGTATCTGAGGCCTGATTCATTTTTTTCTAATGCTCTTCTCTGGCGATGCTAACACAACTAGTCGTTATGCTAGCAAGAAAAGCTAGGAAGACAGGGTAACTCCTACAGGTGAAAGAAAGCAATGGTAATAAATTGCATTGCAGCTTTAGAAGTACTATAGTGTGGTTGTTTCAAATGTCAGCTGTAGTTGTCTGCTGCAAGCTAAACCTACATGTGGTTGTACACAAACCAGGGACATTACTGATTTATATCCACGTGATGGCTCCCGCAAAACCTCCCAAAGCCATTTCCCCGTGTGTATAATACTCATTGGAACTGAGAAGTCCTGTCCCCAGAGGCAGACTCTTAAAATATTTCAGAAGCCTAATCATAAGCCTGCAGTGGATGTCCCAGAATATTACAGGAGACATTTCTTCTTGGAAAGGGAACCCACTGGCCCTCAGGGGCTTTGACTTTTTGGGTGGTCTTGCAGCTGCACAGGAGTGTGGAACAGCACCATCTGGCCACGTGAGACAAGGTAGAGGAGCGCAGGGGATGGATACTGAGCAACTGGAAAGGTACCCCTTGGAAGAGGGAGACTGAAATATAGCCAGCCTTTCAGAAGCTGCTTTTTCAAGGCAGTTCCAGCGGAGAAGAGACATGACGGTTCTTTGGCTTTTGTCAGGTGGTAAGAAAAATATTTTTTGGCCGATGCGCAGCGGAAAACTGATTCCTGTTACAATATAGAGCTTCATTAGTAGAAATTTGAAGTTTCAATTGCTTGCTGGCAAGCCAAGCAAATAGTAATTTAAACTGTCTTACTATTTTGAATTGTTTAGTAAATATTTAGTAAATCGTAAATGTTTAGCGAACATTTAGTAACTTGTTTACTAAACAATATTAATGGTGTAATATGAGGTAACCACCACTTTTAGCTAGGTAGCTGGATATTTTATATTTTGTATCTAGTTTTCACAGTGAAGAAACTAAAAATTACAACTTACAAAATAGCCTCTCTTTTTTGTTTGTTTGTTATTTAAACAAATTAATTGGTTGCTGTCAACTTTTTTTTCAGTGCATCCTTAATTACATGTCATCTGCAGTGTGCCATTTATGCAAAACAGTCCATGAGACAGCAATTAAGGGTCTGTTGGCTTCCAGCATTCACTTTATACCCTTAACAAATGTTATCATTGAATGTTGTTATTTTTAGAATATACCACTGAAGTCTCCGTCATGAAAACCTACTAGTGAAGCTAGTTGTATGGCTTTGTAAAGTCCAGGCCCGTGTTAACAGTTTTGAAGAAGAGCATTAACTGGCGTTTGAGACGCCTTTCACAGGTGAACTGTATTTTTTTCTAAACAGAAATGTGAATGTGTTCACTAATAAATGTGTTGAATTCATAATAATAGATGGTTGCCAAAACCACAAAGTACTCTGTATTGATATGGACTAATGAGAAAGCAAACTAATTTGTTAAAAAAGAATTTGGAGACTATCAAGAATTATGAACAAATGTTTATTTTTTGAACTGTCTTTTCTGGAGGCCTTTCCTTCATCGGGGAAATTTCTCTAATCCTTCTGGAGTAGTACTGTGTGGTGCATATTTGCAACTTAAATCAATGATTTGTTTAATAAAAACAATGAATTGCACAAGATAATGGCACTGGAATCTGGCTGCAAAGTTTGTACTGGTCTTCTGTAATATCGGATACAGTTGTGTAACTGGAGCATTACTGAAACACAAAGCCACAAAAGGACAAAGACTCCCGGTCCCAGATGTTTGTCCCTCTTGAAATTGCTTAGTCCATCACCAGTGATGCTCATTAGCCAAAAAGCTAATTTTACCAGATTCTGACTCCTGTCAGGGCTGTCTTCAAGGTGAGTTTTTGTGCCCTAATCTCTCTTTAATGTAATGAGGTGTTTGTGTTTCATATTCCTGGTGTAAATCAGAAGCAGCTGATAGTTGCTGCCATTTACTTGAGGTCAAATAAGCCTCAGGGTAAAGAGAGGGATGGAAAAGTTACATAAAAGCAACTTTACTCCTTTGGCAAAGTGCCCTTCTCTGGAGCATCTGAGGATGTAGTTCTAGCCCTCTCTTTGTGTTGGAAGCTGAACCCATAGACTTTCCACTATTGCTAGTGAATAATGACTGCTCTGAGAACAGTAATGCAATGAGCATTTATGTTTGGAGCAAGAAATTTACCTGCAGATCATGATTCCCACCTAGGGAGTAGCTAACCTTCGTGCAATGTATCTTGTTGTAGAACCTGCTTCGCTGAGCATTTTTGATTGTCAGATTATCTTCACTCGGCACATGTTATTTTATTCCTCAGCACATCCCTGGGAGAGAAAAGATGCTGTGATTGCATGTAAGGCCATAGAGAACTATTTTGTTTACGAAGCACTCCATGAAACATGCTGTAGATAGGGAGGATGCGGTGGTGATATTCCCTGATTTCATTTTCTTTAAAGTTTGGCAAGCTTATGCCGTACTTGCCAGCTCCACTTGTAAAAAAGGTCATATTAGTGGTTTCAGACACCTCTATTTCCTCTCGAACTTGAGGGTCTCATAAAGTTCATTGTTGTACCAAATCTGTCTTATTTTGCTTCCTGTCATTTTGTTTCTATGCCTATATCTGGCACATATAAGAATAAGGCTTTTTCTGAAAGCTGGAAAACTATTCCAGTAGTGTAGGAATTTAGGTGGCCTAACATGTAGAAAAATAAGGATGACCTCACATAGCCAGCAGGAAATATTAACTCAGCAAGCCAGTCATATGAGATGATGGAATTTGGATCTTTGAGCAGCTGCTCCAGGACAAGGGAACGTAACTGACTGCTCGTGAAACAGTTGCATGCTTCCTAATAAGGCCTTGATCCCGCATTTAAATATTCTTTTTGCTTTGCCATAACTGGTTCCTCTGCAACAGTTCGTGAAAAGGGGACTTAATGTCTAAAGGGAGCAACTAGATTTTCAATTTGAACCATGGTGCAAAGTCCTACCAATCCCACTGCAGTGTAAATAATAACTAGTAGAGCTGACCCAATAGTGATAACCCAAAGGATTTTGTCTTTTTTTCCTTGACTTTTGTTTTGGAAATGTCACAGATGTGATGCTTTTCCTCACAATCTCTTCTTCACACCAGCTAAGATACCAAAGTAGCAGGGAAGTCGAGCTTGTTGTCTGCTGTCCACGTACGCTAGAGCAGGGCAAGCCGTTTGACTCAGCCTTGTCGGCAGCTGTGCTGTTTGTGAGCCCTGTGGCAATCTGGGGACTCTTCCTCATCTGAAGTGTCTTGCTTTGGCTTCGCCAGATCCCTGCAGTTGTGTGAAGAGGGCATAGGCTTGTGCTCGGGTGGGAGATGAGCTGAGGACCTGCCCCTTCAGAGATGTGTGAGGATGATGGTGGTGTCTTCATGGTCAAGTCCTGAAAGCCTGGAGCTGGCTCTCCTTTTTCAAACAGTGACTTGTATCCAGACAATGCTCAGTAGGGATTATCTGCTTGCAAATTTTTGCCTTAGTTGAAATACTGAATGCCAGGGTTAAGATCAACCATCTAGTGTTTGCACCGTGAAACAGGAAATAAATCTTCATGGCTTTGTGATTCTGATGGCTTTTCTCCTCACTTTATGCAATGTCATCTGAGAGCTTTGAAAGTGATTTCATAAAATATACAGCCATTTATACTGGTATTGGAGCAAACTAACATGGTAGTAGCCTGATGATAACCATGTTTAATTTTTTATCTTACCTAGACACTAGCTACTGGTGATGTTTTTTGGGTAGCACTTTCCATGGAATAGTAATTAATAACAGAAAACACTGTTCCTGGTACTTTTGCTGAAATTATTTTTTGCTGTATAGCATTTAGTTTTACAGTGTCCCACTGCCCTGATAACATCTCAGTTGTGGATCTTTCCTTTCAGAAACCAGACATTTATAATGTAAAGAAATATGTTGAAGTCTGATTATCAGAGGCTAGTTAAAGAGAAGAAATTACAAAATAATGTAGAAGTAGAAAAAGGCAGGCAAGAAAGAAAACCCTAAAAATCAGTAAAGGCATGGAAAAATGTCTATAATCAAAATTAGGAGTTTGGACCACTTTCAAGTTGAGTAAGAGGGGTGACAAGGTAGAAAAGCCTTTTCTTCTGCAGATTTGGCTTCTTGACCCTTCTACATCATGGGTTGTGACTAGGGGCCTCTGTCATTCAGGACTTACGTTTCAGCTATTTCTTACATACATTACAAGTGTATTCTGTGGCCTGAATTTGGAAGCTTAGGTTTCATGCAAGCCAGAGATTATGGCCAGGCAACGTGAATTATGGTGCATTCAAGAGGTAAAAAAGCAATGTTAAGCTGTCTCTATAGTCACGGGAGTGGCAGGGTCTCGACATGAAAATGAATATAAGCCCACATTTAATTCGTATAGTAGGTATATCATGGGACTTCTGCATCCAGCCACATGAACTTTCTCCCAGTGTATATGGTGTGAAGCCCTTTTGCAAGAGATTCCCTTTTTCAGTCTGGGAAAATATATGAGTTGGAATGAAAACTAAAATAACATGGAGGAGTAGAGCTACTCTGTTCACGACTTCAGGGATTTCAGGAGGCTATCTGACTGCTGGATGGTTTCTCCAGCTTGCCAGGTTATCCTGCAAGGAACGTATGAGGAGTGCACAAAGACATCTTAAATCACTGCATTCCCACAGTTGGCTTGTAAGACTTCTGGAGATCCTCTTAGAGGGTGCAGCATAGGATTTAACCTCCAGTTCCTTCTCATAAAATTAATTCCCAGTCTTTGAGAAGTATTACTTAACAAACAGCTCCTTTATTTGCCTCTTTTTATATCAAAGAGAGAAAGAAAATTTAGTATCCTTTGCTATTTCAAACTTCACACCTCAGTAATGTGTAGTTCAATATCTGTAGGAAATTTTTTGTCTTTTGCAAATAATGAAGTCAATAGGTAGAGAGCTCTACGTATGTTCTGACTTCGTACAGGTTGAGAAGTAGTTTTATGTTTTGTAATATTTCTCCAAATGGATGGTAAATCATAGAAGCATGAACGAGTATGTTCTGTGTGGAGAAATGCATGGACAAGAAACAGATCTTGAATCTTGTACTGGGAGCAATACTTTGGACCTCCTCTTTCTGGTGTCTGCATAGTAGACAAGTTGAATCTCACTGGAAACTTTTCTGGCAAACATCATCAGGCATTCTGTATTTATTCCTGAAAAACTCAAAAAATGAAAAGATTTTTGCATGGCATCTTGATAGGAATCTTTGCTATTACTATTACTCTAAAATGACACTCTTGTACCACACGGTGTTTTCTTTCTGCATGTCAAATTCTTTTACATCCTACGATAACACTTCTTTAAAAGCACAGTATCTCTTGTCTACATAATAAAAATACATTGGAAGTGGGAATGGTATCAGAAACTCCAGAGTGTGAACCTAGACTCTTTTACAACTCCCTAGGTACTTTTTGTTTCTTGATGAAATTGTTGCACAAAGGAAACTGGAGAATGTGCCTCCAGTAGAACACTTCTGGCTCAAAGTAATATATTATTCAGCTCTGAACTCGTACTAATATTGCAAATACGAGAGAATTAGAAAAGCTGTTGGAATGAATCTCTGACTCCAGCCAAGTGCATGGCACTTTTGTCAGTAACTTCAGTCAAGCCAGGCTTCCCCCACCAGGCTTGAATCTTTGAGTTTGCCTTTTGAGCAGGCTTCCTGCTTTATGTGCTGAACATCTGTTCCTAAGGCAACTGCATCCAATTACACCTACCCATACGTGGTCTTTATTATATGTTCCTGAGCACTATTGAGGAGCTTTATTTAAATTATAGGATAATTATTTCTTTTAATAGATGTACAGTTTTAATTTTCTCTTATCTTGAAATTGGTATTTAATTAGTAGTTAATAGCTTGTCCCAACATGGGTAGAAAGTATCTACAGCACCTGAGAAAAGACCACTCTTTCTTCCCATTGCCTGGAAAGCTGACTGCCCAGAGCCTAAGTGCTGAAAGGAGAACGAACATAGGTACAGTCATTGGCAGTTTTAGGTTAGGAGTTAAGGATTGAGACCTCTAGCAGGGCAAGCTATGTAGAAGCACTGGCATCAGAGGAGAAGGTCCTCAAACAGATCTGTTACCAATAGAAAATTCCTGTTTCCCTAAGCCCCTGCCCCTTCATTTGTGCTGAATGCTGTCATTGCTTGTGTCTTTCCACTTCAGATGAGGACAAAGAATCTGCCTATACCAGTGTGGGGGACAGTGAATGGGTCTGAGGCAGGAACCTTTTAAAGCAATAACAGAAAGGCATTCAACTTCATAATTTGTATAAACTATGCCTTGGAAGCCAGTTAGGCTTTGATAGCCCTTAGTCAGCTGAGGAGTAAAAGCTTATGAAACCAGACCTCTTTGCAAAGGTAAGAGGATGGATGGTATGCAGTGGGATAATGACAGTGTTCCTGGAGAATTTTGAAATGCTGAAGATAGCAAAACGTTGTACATGCAGTTTAGTTTTTTTGGTTATTTTTTAAGTATCCTGCCACAAAAACATACGAGTAACATAGAGGATGCAGCTTGGAGAAACTCCTAGGTAAAGGTTCAAATCCATCTAATGAAGCTGGTTGGTTGGGTTAGTGCATTAACCTCTTACCTCTTGCTTTTCAAAGACAGAAATCATTCAGTCTTCACATTGATACAACCCCGATAGAAGCTGAAAGGAATTTTGCCTGACTAAAACCAGCAGCTGATGGTGTGCTGGAATACTGCAGTCCTGAATGGAAGTGAGGGTCGTGGTCTAAATGTGGCTGTAGTAGGTCTGTGAAAGCTGCAGTTTGGCAGACTTGGACACTCATAAACCTCCAGGGAGTCCCAGGAGTAAACTGTCCAAAGTATTTTTACAAACTCGACATGCTATCACGCAGCCAGAGTCTCGTTCTCTATTGTGATGCCTCCTGCGCTTTTCAAATGGAAGTGCAAAGTGGCTGGGTCTAGTCCCAGCTCCCAGCTGAGAGCATTCCTGTTGTAGCTATCTGTTGATGTAAACACACATAGTAAATTCAGTTCTGGCTAAGAGCGTTCCCCTTGTAAGCACCCTGTCAATGTAAATGTCTAGTGAATTCCTCTGTTTTCTTCACTTTGCTTCCATGCAGAAGGCGATTAGGCAGTGGGTGTTTGTGATCCTCCAATTATTTATACGAAAATGATCCTTCTCCTTTATGCTAGGTGAGGACAGCATGAGAGCCATGAAAATGCTTTTCTGTCTGGAGTGGTTGGAAGCAAGAAGAGGTAAAACAATCTCAAATGTTGAGACAATTTTGATCTTGAAACACTTTTATGGAGGACAAGAGGCGCATGCCCGGCTGTAGGAATTGCACTGGAGGGAATAAGAGACGTCTAGATCAAGAGAGTTAATATTAGTTAATACCTTGGATATTAACTGCTATAGCTGAATTACTGTGCCCTGAAGAATAATTGGGAGGTGCAAAAGCATCAGCACGTTGCAGAAAGGCTTCTTTCACTTGAGATGTGTAGCTCTCAGCTAGTACAAGGTTAAACCAGTTGCACTGTAATCTGCTTTGTGCAACAACAGCTAATTGTACTGAAACAAAATTGATTGTATAAATCTGAGCTCAGTGTTGAAGCTGGAGAATTTCTCTGACAATAACCAACCTGATCTTTCCTGCTTTTTTGTTGCTGTTGATTTATTTCCAATAGGGTGAATTATTCTGTCATCTCGTAAGGCTGTTTTCATTAGATTTTTTTTTTTGAAAGTTGAAATTAGAGCAATTCTCAACCATTACCTATTTTAAGTATTAATTCTCAAATAATTTTGCATTTTTAAGGTCTTGGGGCTAACTAATGAGTGAAGTTTAAATATTATAGTAGCTACTGCAGTGTAATGCCCAAAGCCTGTCAGTGTTGAAGCGGCATTTGCGCAATGCCTCTTAACGTGCTGTAACTTTTGGTCAGCTCTGAAGTGGTCAGGAGTTGGACTAGATCATCATTGTAGGTACCCTCCAACTGAAATACTCTGTTCTATTTTACTCTTGAGATGCCCCATAATTGTTATTATGTTAATGTTACACCATTAAAATGTTAAGGACCTTATCCAGTAACCAAAATAACTGAAAATACCCATGGATCTAAGTGTAGGGTCATGCATCTGCTTTGTATTTGGAAGACAGGTCTGCAGTGTTTTTGATTCATTTAAATAACGTGGGAGCTGTATTTGCTTCCAGCTACTGAGTTCCAAGGAAATGGCTCTGCAACTATTTGATACACAAGTTGCAAGGCTGTGAAATTATGTATGAGTAACTTTAGCTGTGCAGCAGCTGTGTGACTAGAATTATTTGTGTATGTTAACTTTTAGGATGTTGAATATTTGTATTTTTCCAAATAGCTAGTTTCTACTGACTGTTAATGTGAAATTTTGTTGAAAATACTAACTTAATATTCTTCACAACATATAATATAATTTTTGTTTGTCTATGCTAATTATAGTGATCTAGAAGATTTAATCATTGTTATTATATATACATTGTAAGTCAATTTGTGTGTGAATAAACCAAATAATTTTTCTGCGCAAACAGAAATAATCCCACTCAGTGTCAAAACACTTCAGTTCTCATAATCATTTTGTCCTTCCCAACATAATTGTTGATCTCTGTTTTAATCTTTTCATCAATCTGATCTTGTAATTTTTCCAGAATGTAATAGAATCCAAAGTAATTCGCGTGTGCTGAGCAATGAAGTTTGACACAACAGTCTTGCTCTGTGGAAAATTCCTTGTGACAGGGTTTCTTTGTAGTTTATTTAATGCAAATTAAGAACTGTATAAATTAGTGTTTTGGTGGATGTTTGATTTATGTGAGAAAAATATACTTCTGGTAATATTTCTGAGTGAGCAACTACACATTATAGCACCATGTTGTGAAATAAAGTCTTTGTTATCTTGTTTGCAAGAAGCCCCATTTCCTTATGCATAAACCCCTCTTCAAACCAAGTACATAATTCATTTTATTTAAATTGGTTCTCTTGATTTCAGTGGAGTAAAGTACTGCTTAAGTACCACAAGCTGGCAGAATCCAGCTTAAAATAAGTAGGCTGAAAAAGATGAATAAAGACAATTATCACTTGTAGGGTTTGGGAGAAACATCATGAAGTTTTCAAATGCCTAGCTGAAAAAAATAATTCAGATGTTCTGGATCCCAAATGCAGCATGAGAGAAGAAACTGTAGTTACTGATTTTTTGTGATCAAATTTAAATCTGGTCATGTTTTTGGAGAAAGGAAAAATTTTGTCACACAGAAGTCTCATACAGACCTGTAAACTATAGGAGACTTAGTCTTTTGTATACAACGCAAGTCTTTGTGTTGTATATAATCCTCACCTAAAGGACCATCATCTTTAAGGCGCCACTATTAACCACACTTTATTTGCAAGTGATTATCTGTGATTTGAATGTGTGGAATGGGGAAAAAGGGAGAGAAATTCATCTTACCTACTCGGAAGTGAAGCTGTACTGTCACTTTCTGTTCTCCAGCCACTGCCCTTTTTGCCCGAGTGCTAGATTTATCTGCTTTACATGGGAAGTGAAGAGCAAGGGAGGGTTCTGTGGTGATAATGATGCAAAAGTTTGGAAAATACTCCCATGAACACCAGGACAAAATACTCTATACAACTTTCATTTTTCTTTTTCCTTCCTAAAAGAGAAATCACTTCATTGACATGACATACAGTTGCAAGTTCTCTGCGGATATGTTAGCTGATTGTCACATGCAGTTTCAGGCAAATAAGAATTGTTTTTCTTAACTGAATTACACTATAGCATGGCTTGGGTAGGCATCTAATGGCCTTCCTGGTGTAGACTTTGGCAAGGGAAAGAAGTTGGCAAAGCCAAGAGAAGGAAGGGTGCCCGTTCTTATTCTTAGATCAAACATACCTGTTTATTAGTGTTTCAGATAAGAAGTGCCAGCCAGCAGCAGCCTGGAAAGCCAGAAATGGCTAAGCTTCAATTACCTAGGCTGATTTTCAAGTTCTACATGGTTGGGCAGAAGACTGAGATCCCCAAAAGTTTTGGTGAGTCTAATTTCAAGTAACTTCGGTGAGAGTTAGATGCTCAAATATAACGGTTTGCGCCTTAGATTCATCCTACTGCCTTGATCTTAATTTTCTTGTTAGTGGAGTTTCTCTAAGATGTAGCCTGGGGTCTGTGACTACCTGCATGCCGTTCTTCTCTGAAAGGGACTTTGTTGCCTGATTTGGCACCATATTTGATTCCTAGCTTGTAAGTCATTCTTTCACCCCACATCCTCACCTTCTCCTGCATTTCTGTTATCTCCACCCCATTAACCACTTCACCTGTCTCTCTCAACTGCTGATGATTTTTTTTTCCTGATCCATTTAGGTTTCTCCTCCGTCTCCATTAGGTCTCTTTCTTTCTTCTGATAGCTAGCTGCAGTACTAGTCACAGATGGATAAAGATCAGACCTAAAAGAACAAGAGACCCAGAAAGACTACGTACTGATATGCTAAAAAGAAAAACTGTGAACATATTCTGAATTTTCTATAGGAAGCCCAGTGAGACAAGGTGGCTAGCACCAGAAAGGCAGTTCTCAAAGCACTTTGGGGAAAGTGGGGTGGGGAAAGGCTGGGAAATCACGAGTTACACCGGTTAGTGATAGTATTTAAAAGGAGTGAGTATAGGTTTGTAAATGACAAAAGGGGTTTTGAAGTTGCTATCAAGCTGAAAAACAGATTTGTTTTTGTGCTTTATGACAGGATCTGTACAACTCCTGGGCACCAATACAACTATGATGAATGTAAAGTAGTACCCGTACTGCAGAGGAATATATTTCCCAATCTGTTTGAGTGCAGTCAGTCATCTCTAAGAATGAAATGCTGGTGAATTACAGTGAAGTCCTCTGCCTCCTTTAAGCCAGCCTTCTCTGAAGAGCCTGGGCAAGCTGTCTGGCCTTCCCTCAGAGCTCCTGCAGGTGAAATGTGAAATGTCAGTTCACAAAGCAAATGTCACAGAACTCCCCTGAGTTCTGGTTTTGACGGGTGTGATGTGCTGAAGTATCCATACGCATGTATGTTTTGGCAGTAACAGAACAACAGGGATAAAATATGGAAATATAAGGAAAACATTCTGAATCAATTCAGTAAATAAAAAACGCAAATCAAAATAAAACACAAAGCAAAAAAGTTGTTATGGAAGTGTAAGAGTATGTGGGTGAGAATGCCATATGGAACATTGGATTGCAGACAGCCAAATTCGCATCTGACGCGAGTTCTGTGAAAACTTGTGAGGAAATAATTAGTGTGAGAAAGACACTGAAGAACAGTGAAGGCATCAAAGAGGTCATGAAAGCTGCAAACAGGTCTGAAGAACTAGAACTGGGAAGAAAACTAGTCTTGTGTTGAGAATGTAACAAATGTCAGGGTTTATGGTATCTTTATACGTCTCATACTCTTATTTAAATAGATTATGAGCTCAAACATTAACACTTGAACTGACTGTACCCCCAACATGTTTTGCTAAGAGGTGAGTGCTAGCTGGGCTATGCTGCAATTGTTGCATTATTTTGTAGGTAGGCAGAGAGGAGAAAGCAAGAAATTTTATCTGAAATAACCAAACCGAAAAACCAGGCAGCCTGGTATCAGTCAGAAATTACCTTTGTCTATAGCCATATAAGTGCTGAAGAAGAAAGCCAAGAAGATTCCTTCAAATTAAACATTTTCCTCTCTCTATGCTATATGCTAAGCATGTATAATAAGCAAATTAGTGGCCAGATCTTGGTTGTGCTTTTTGCTCACCTCATAGTGATGGGCTTTAAGTTGTTGTTTGACTGTTTCCCTGACTTGGAGATTCTCTGGCCAGCACACTCAGCTGTTCATGATAAGGGACAGAGAAGAGACAGCTCTTCCACGGAAGGCAGATTTTGAGGGCTGGAAAACGAGATACAGTCGGATGATCTTTGCACAAGCAGCAAGTCCCTAGACTAGCCCAGTCCTATGTCAGTCCAGGATTGCAGCAATGGAGAGGATGGAGTAACATATTGATATGGTCTGTGCCATCTCCAGATCTGCTGTGTGCTGGGAATTTGGCTCAGAAAGGTACCCCTTTTCCCCATGCCTCCTTTCCAGGTAGACTGATCTTGACAAGGTAATACCGGAATCCATGGTCCTTTCTCCTTCCTTTGCTTAGTGGCTGAGCCTATACATGTGCAAAATCATACCTATCCAAATCAAGATTGTTATCCTGATGTTACAGTGCTCTGTACTTGTTTGCTGTTTTAAATATAAACACATTGATTCAAACATGCACAGACAAGTGCGCGCGTGTGGAGTGTTAGCCAGTGCTGTTGGGGTTTAACGGCGTTACCTTGGTGAAAACTGTGTCCCTGAGTGGAAGCAGTTAGGTTTTCTCATAGCGAGTACCCTGAGAGAACATTATGTAATGATCCGCACTGACATGTTTGGATGGTTCCTTTACCTTGACTGATTGTTCTTACAGCTCATTTCCCCCCTCCCTTTCTAATCATTTCATTTATTTGCTTGTATAAAGCCCATTAGTTTTGCACTGAAATTCATCTTCTGTATGGATTTGTTCATGTCAGGCATTTTACGGAAGTCTTAATTTAGCCTTTTCTACAGCTGCAGCAGTGAATATTGTAGTTTGACAGCCAGTTATTTCAAACTGAATACAGCACTCCTTGAGTGGTGTTCACAGAGAAATGGAAAAATGCGTAAGGGAGTTTGATAGAAAAGTCTATGTGCTATGCTTTTTACCTGGGCAGAAGATACAAGCTAAACCTGTCTAGGGAAAATATAGAGGGAAGGCATCAGAAAAGAAGTTTGTGCTGTTTTCCTATGACTAAACATTAGTCTGTTTTAGCTGCTGTGCTAAGAAGTCTGTTAGCACCCACAATGTATTTAAAATGGCAGAAAAATCACTTGCTTGAGTACTCGGTGGAATTCAGAGGCAGATATTTTTTAATGGAGAAATTTGAACATGCATTGAAAAAATTATTTCAAAATACTGCAGAAGTTTTTGTGACGTTCATAATGCGTAATGGTGAGCGGGTAATGGATAGACTCAGTATAATTTGAAATAATGTGACAATACACTCGTAATGAGGAAGTTTGAGTTTTTAAATGGCCATTTTATCGGTAAGCACTGGGGGCCACAGACAGGATCCTGTAGCTAAAAGACACCACTTCAACTCCCACATTTGCCAAACCCCAGATCAGATGTGCTTATTCTGGGCTGGTACTCCTGCTAAATTAGACTTTCTAACACTAAGGCATAGCCCATTACCACATACAGCACTCCTTGCAGTGGTGTTACTTGTGGATAGAAACAGAGGAGTTGCCATGGTTGGTACGAGTTGTGGTCCATCTGATTTTTATCCAGCCTTCAAGAGAAAGCAAGGTTAGGTGACTCTGAGAGGTGCTGTGAGAGAACCTCTCCAGAAAGGTGGACTTTTTCTGATCCCTAAGAGTTAGCTGGTAAAAATAGGAGTTAACATATTTCAGTTGTGGGTTTGAAAGTTTTGGTAGCTGGTGTCTTATAGGTTCAGATATAGCCTTAAAATAATCCAACAGCTTGACTATGTGTGTTTAAACTGCAAGATACTGTGCCACTCATGATAAATGATATGGAATCATTCTCTCTGGCCATGCAATTAACAATGGACTTACATTGGTAAGGTTGTCATTGATTTACTTCATAATTCTCAAATGACTGAAAAGGTAGCACAGGATTACATGATGACACCAAGTTGATCGTGTTTTGCTCAGCAGTGAGCAAAGCTTAGCTATCACAGTGAGTAACAATGAATATATATCAGAACACGGTGTCACCCCCCCTTATCTGTTATACCTCAGCAAACAAACTTGTCTGAAATAGGAACGCAAACAGGTGATCCGGGTAAAGGAGTTTAACCAAAAGTATTTCTATATCTTGAAAATGTAAAAAGTGAGTATACTGATACCTAGACATCCCATATAGTTCTAATGAAGGACAGGAAGATGAGAAGGCACTTTTTCATTTTCAAACATGTCAACAGAAGATAGGTTTATTTTGGTCTTGATCTATGTCTCAAACTAAATAAAAATATGAATGTTTTTTTCTGAAACTGGGAGGCTTGTGCAGAAGTATGTAGTCCAACTGCATGAAGATTTATTTGAGTATTCGTCCCCATTAAGCAAAAACCAAAGTGGTCACATACTTAAACTATTGAAAAGAACAGTTAGATCTTTGAAAGTAAAATGCAAGCGAAAGTTTGCTTACTGTGTTTCACCGTATCATCCTCTTACAAGTTTGACTTGATATCTTTATTGGAGTTCAGCTTTTCAGTTATCTGTATGTGTGCTTGAACTCCGTTGTCTTACAGGATTGCTCCTAACCAGTGACACATGGTGTTTTAGGGTTCTGAAAAAGCAAAATGTGGCAACTGCTTAAACACAAAGTTTCCATGTCTGATGATGAGGTCAAATATGAATTGTCTCACTTTAGCCTTACTGGTATTTTCAATGTAGGAACTCAATAAATTGTTTAGACAGGTTTAACGAGGTTAATAGACTTACAACATACTTCAAGACTGTAGCAATTGAACAAGGAAAACAAGAACTAACTTCTACAGACTGTTAATGGAGGCTGACATGGAGCCATATGCATGTGTTGAGACTCAGTGGAATAGAAGTATCAATGACATGAAAATAGCAAGTATGGCTAGTAAAGCAAGGACACTTGCATTTATAATACCTATAGTATACTAGTAGTTCAAAATTCTGTGCTGAAGTATTTATTTCCAATAAAATTGAAATACTTTTTTGAAAGACAAGATAAAAAATAATTAAGATGGAAGTATGAGGATAATAACATTAGTATGGTTAACTGGAAACACTTTTTTCCTCAACATTAGAGCACCTGCAAGGCCCACTGGACAGCGTAATGTTTTGAGTGACCCAGGCTATGCTAATCATCTGCATCTTTGTGAGGAGTCTGTTAACACAGCATTAACCACCCAGTGGTGAGCAGTACGATGGGTTTGGGCTTGTCCTGTGACACGTGTTCTCAGCCATGCCTTCCTATCCCAAGATTTAGCACTGAGCATTGGCCAGGAATTCCTTTGTCTTGGGGAAAAAAATTGCATTGGGATAGTGCAAAGAAGTTTGACATGTTCTAGTATATTTAACCATGTAGATACTTTCTGTTGCATGTTAATATTGATATTATTAATTTTATCGACATAAAAATAATCCATCAGAAATAAGTAATAGTCACTGAATGTGTCCTAGTAAAATGAAAAAAAATAATGGAAAAGGTTTCGACCTTACTGATTCTAATATATAGGGATTTAGTGCCTACTGAAGACAGATATGTTGACCATAAACTACAAGGAAAATTACCAGATCAGCCGTGTGTCAGGAATGCGTTGTAAAGATTTCTTCAAGCAGGTTAAATGAGGGAGTCTAAATAAAAGCCTTTACCTCAAGAAATTTCCCACTACAGGAAGAGTTAGAGAGTTGTGTGATGAAAGGACAAGAAGAGTCTAATTATTCTAGCATCCACAGAGTTCTCTAGCATTTCTTTTATTCAGGGTTTATTAAGGCAACCTAGAATTGCATTGGTTTTAAATGTATTTGTGCATTGTTGAATTTTGTTTTTAAATGGAAGTGTATAGCTTAAAGTCTTGTTATTGTTATGGTTGAAATATATTTGCAGCATATTAGAACTAAACCGTTTCTCTCATGCTAGGTTTTTTTCACATTTTTGAAGCACCTCTTCAAAATTTCTCCTCCATGCTGTTTAGAAAAAAACTATGACCTGATAACATGAATGTGTTTTGAATATTGTTCTCAGCTAGCCCAGGAGTTGGGTATATTCTGGTTTTTTTTGTCACTGTGTTTCCTCCCAACCCCTGTTCTGTCTGTCCTTTTGTTATACCTTCCTTTTATCCTGTTTAGCTTGTATGCTGTTGGAGGAAAGCCTGCTAAATAATGCTTCTACAGTATGTAATACTGACGATCCTGGTTCAGCTGGATTCTCACCATTACCACAATATAAATATTAACAACTTGTGCCCACTGATGGTAGTGCCAAGGGTGAGTGTGGCTCTCGTCTGATGTGGGGAGGCTGCACGCCGCAGAGCAGCAGAATGACACGTGTTGCGGCACGGCCGGGAAGGAGGGACTGCGTGGTTTAGTATTTAATGGGCACCAGCTCACAGGGTCAGACAAAGCATTTGGATTCTCCTGATTTTGCTGGAAAAAAGACATCTGTAGCAGTTGCGTAAATGTTTCTTTCTTCTTTAACAGAAGAAGGTACTCGAGAGAACTTTCCTGTTTATAACATCTATAAATATGAGACGGGGTGTTTGGATTTGCTGTAGAAGTTTGTTAGATAGTGACTAGCAGTAGAACGCTGTTCTCTTTGCATCTGTGTCCTGCGGGGTGGTTTTGGACCTTGTCATGCCAGCTCGGGGAAGATGCGATGCTCGCGCTGTGATGTGAGGGATCTCAAACTGGGGTGCAGCCTGGATCTTTCACCTGTGTGCTGCTCTGCAACTTGGATTTTTCACAGATTTAAAAATTTTATTTCTCTGATTCCAACGTAGCTAATGCATTCAGAAAGATGATATCGTATTAATTAACAAGAAGTGTTTGACAAGCTGTGTTCTTTCCCAGGGTGGAAGTGTGAAGAGCAAGGAACATAAATCAGTAGCGTCAAACCTTTTGCAGTGCGGACTCTGAGATATGAACTGGCTAGTGATGGGGCAGACAAGAGTCTGATTTTTATTGTAAGCAAACTAAAGCCATCTCTGCATTCTCCATGAATGTCAGTTCAAGAGGAAGGGAACTACATTTAGTGCTGTTCTTGGCAATGTTTGTTCTTAACACCTGGTCAGCTGGCCTGTGAATAGGTATGAGCAATGGCAGCCCAGCAAGAGAAGTAAACAGCTGGAGCGATGGCCTCTTCCATCTCTGGTTATTGCTGATGATGCTTCCCTCCTGTGTGATTTTTCCCATGATTTAATTTTTTTGTGCGTTGCATAGGGAAGGAGCACACTGGGCCAGGAATCAGCTTCTGGGAGAATTTATTTTCTTACTGTTCATGCTTCTGCAATATGATGGCGTTGGCAAGGAAGACTTTTCTTCTCTAACTATCCACCATATGATATGGTTGAAACAGATACTTTGCACTGCATGTTTCAGAATTTTGCTCTTTTTAGGGTAGGGATATGCCTGCTGGGGCAATTTATGAAGAGCTTTGCAGCGATGAAGTTGTGCTTCAATTCAGAAGCGTTCTGACGTAACAGCTGAGGGTGGGAGATTCTGGTGGTCCGGACGAAGCGAGCAGACTTGTTTGACTGGCAGCGCTGCATTGCGTTTTCCTCCTTGTACAACAAGGATGAGATTTGCAAAAGCCTGAAGCAGTCCTGACACTTCTCATTGTTTTTTAGGGGACTGTGTGTTACACATCTCACTTGTGACTTTGGAAGTTTGTTGAATTGCCTCACTTTCTTAAGCTAAATTGAATCATTCCTCAACTCCAGCTTCGGTACAGTGGGTTCTTGCCTGAATCTTGGGGTTGTTAGTGATAGACATGGTAAACCGCAGTAAATTTTCATTTCATAATATAAATAAATATAGAACTTCCATTATTTAAAGTGCTATGAAAAAAAGATCTGAAGCATATGTAAAGTCTCATTATGAAAATTTATGTGACTTTATGTGAATTATGCCTAAGTAAATACACCGATACATTTTAAAAATTCACTTGGAATTATCTGAATAGATGATAATGTAACAGCTTTGCTGCTGAAGTTTTAAGAAATATCAATCATGAAAGAGGTGGAAGTCCTTCACTGTTTAACCAGGACTGAATTTTTTTGAATGGCTGAGCCTACTTTTGCTGTTTGTAGTCTTTTCTGGGGGATTAGAAAGAATTTTCTCTCGATTGAATAAATCAAATGAGTAAGCTTAGAAGCTGAAGATCAGATTACAAAAACAAGTTTCTTTTCTGGTGCGTGAATGAAGATATAGTGTGTGGGGGTTTTTTGTTTTTTTTTATAACTCTGGACTCTTGAATGAGACAGCGACTGGACACAGACCATTATCATAGTCCAGTTTATTACAAGATATTAATTTCTGTGTAGAGTGAGCTATTTTAAAATTCAAGAAATGTTAGGGTAAACTAGATTTTTGCCCCACAGAATCCACTTGACTTAGGATAGTTTAATTAAAAATAAACCCAAAATTTTTGTGCAGGTTTTGCAATCCCTATATCAATTTGCTGTTTTCATCCAAAACCAACATGATAAAACCATAACATATAAAAGGGTAATCATCATTAATGTCAAGCAGCAACTCTATTACTAATTAAGAATCTGAGTAAGTTACATTACTATTTAAATGACTGTATATCCTTGTATGCTATAACTTGTTTTTTGTTTGTTTTTAAAGTAATATAAGAAAAAACACATATGATCAGCTCTATAATGCAGCTTTCATCTGTGGAAACACTAATTAGATTAAGATAATATAATATAAGAAAAATGGAGCAATATTAGAAGCCTACAAGGAACAGAAGTTATCTGATCTTTCTCACAAAGAATTATTCATTAGATATTCCATGAAATCATCAGGCAACAATTTTCAAGCAGTCATGAAAACATTGTTTGGGTTTTTTGATTTTTCTTTTCTGCATCCGTGTTGTAAGATTATGGACCTCACTGACTCGGGATATGTGGAAGCCAAAAAGGAGCAGGACGTGTTGGGAGAAGGAACAAGAATGTGTTGCCGGTGTCAGTTTAGATGCAGCCTCTAACTTGTTGAGTCCATGGATATCCGCTTGCTGAAACATATGAGGAGAGTAGTCATGCCGTGCTTGCTCCCGATGTCTCCTATACTTTTCAACAGGCATCTGTTGTTGGACACTGATCATACTGGTTTTCCCCATTGGGATAGATGCAAGCTGCACCTTAGCAAACAAATCCCCTTCCTCTCTCTCTTTGTGTCTTATTAACAAAAATAAAAAGAGGAGGCTTGAAGATTAATTAAAAATGTGGAAAGAGGGAACTGGAGAAGTGGGGCAGGATGGACAGATATTTGGACAGAGCACCCCTGCTGCTCTCTGGAGGTATCGGAGGATCTGGGTAACGTTGCCCTGTAGTGCTCTACTCATGGACATGACGAAATAGAGGGACTCAATCCTTCCTCCTTCAGCAGTTCTTCTCCTAGATACTCCCACAGTGTGATGGGACCTCAGATGGGGAGGGGATTTATAAAAGGGTGAGGGGAAAAGCACAGCCAGTATGTTGAGAGAGTGTGGAGGACCTGGCCAAGAGGCTTCAGCCTGGTGCGTCTGAAGCACACGTGCACCAAGGGCTCACTTTGACTGCTGAAGGGGCTGCTCTCGGAGCTCCCATCACCTGTGATGTGAATGTGCTGGGGCAGCTGCCCATGGAGGGGCTCTTCAGTTCCTTTCCCCCGTGGCTGTGGAGTGGTGTGTGCTGGCCCACTCCAGTGCCACACGGGCCGCCTCCTGACGCCGAGACATCAGTTCATGTTTGGGTGGGACAGGAGAAAAAAGACATGGTGTGAGCAGAGCACAACCACACAGAGGTGTTTCCACAGAGCCGTTCAGAGGGAGCTGCCTAGAGCTCACACGACCTAGTGAGGAGGAGTGTGGGTGATGTCCGGGCAGACTCACAGGGCACAGGTAGATGTTGCTGCTAGGGCTGGGTGTGACAACAGTTGAGGAGAATTTGCCTGTCTTCAGGTGTCTTGAGATAGAGAAGACGATTGCGAGATTCAGGGCGGTGCTGGTCTCCTGAAGACGGCAGTGGGGGATGCTGCAGGTGGGATGCCCTTTCAGACTCTGGACTCGCCCCTTGTGACAGTCTTGGTTATTTAAAACCATAGTCTTCTGCTTCCTGGTTAAACTGGAATCAAATGACTTAAAGGCATTTTGTTTCTGTTGATTACTGATCCCTACATGTTAATGCCTGATCTTCCATGGGTGAAAATTACTGGATTTGAGAGTCAACAGTGAAATCCAAGGAAAATCAGATTTTGCTTGCCTACCTTCTAAGCTTCATAACCAGTCCATCTCAAAAATAAATCTGTTCAGGATTTCTTTTATTTTCTGCTTCTTTTTTTTGTGGTTTGTTTTTATCTTGCTCTCAGCATAAGAATGTTAAGGAAGACCAAGGCTGGTTGGTTTGGTTGAAGGACCCTCTGAAGTACTGCGAGAATTTGTTCACTGAGAGATTGTACCATCTGTTGTCACAAGTTTATATTAAACAGGCTTAAGCAGAAAGGAAAAATAAAGAAAGAATTTTAAATAACCTGACAGCATCCTTTCTCTATAATGAGAAGCTGCAGAAGTTGAAAGCCACTGTGCTTTATTCTATCATGGTTTCATGCTCTCATTATTTTTCAGTTATCCGGCAAAACGTGAGGAATCTAGAGCTATATTTAATGTAAGTGAGGAGAAACACCCTCCATGTTCTTTTATTGAACACCTCCTTCTAAGCAGCCTTCATTCTTCGTAAAGAAGGAGTAAAAGACGCCAGCATCTTTTTGTTTGCTTTCTGCCATGTTAGTCACCTCTCTGCCAGTTTCTTTTTGTCAGTGCCTGAAAATGTCTCCCTTTCAGGCTAAATTGTGCAGGTGATTTCCCCCTTCCCTCCCTCCCCCAGTGAGAGTGGTTCTATGGGTAAGTGCAGCTAGATTTCAGTGCTGACTTAAAGGTCAAATACCTTATTTCATTCTGGCTTTGTTTGGAATTTCGAGATGCTGCCCATTTGGTTTGTTGGCTAAAGCAGCAAACTCGGAGGTGACCTCTGTTTGGACACATCACTGCAATGCTTTGTAAACAGTGAGGAAAGTTTGGGTTCTGCTGAACGGAGTGTTACAGTTTGGATACAAAAGATCAAAATTTGTGATTGTTTAAATATATTTAACTATGTGGCTCATCTTCAGTTTTTCCATACTGCTTAAATATAAATTGTAGACATTATTTGATTTAAGAATAAAAGAAAAAATGCAATAGAACAGAATCACAGAATCACAGAATAGTAGGGGTTGGAAGGGACCTCTGTGGGTCATCTAGTCCAACCCTCCTGCCGAAGCAGGGCCACCTACAGCAGGCTGCACAGGACCTTGTCCAGGCGGGTCTTGAATATCTCCAGAGAAGGAGACTCC
>Ga0065711_1007875_pt1 | contig 26666 bp, 21 predicted proteins | sample Hoacrofraction12_FD_59098 | JGI IMG/M metagenome (GOLD analysis project Ga0065711, IMG submission 59098) | Hoatzin crop microbial communities from Cojedes, Venezuela - Epithelial fraction 12 v2 (version 2) | ecosystem: Host-associated > Birds > Digestive system > Esophagus > Crop | place... | reverse complement strand
CAACCCTCCTGTCGAAGCAGGGTCACCTACAGCAGGCTGCATAGGACCTTGTCCAGGCGGGTCTTGAATATCTCCAGAGAAGGAGACTCCACAACCTCCCTGGGCAGCCTGGGCCAGGGCTCCGTCACCCTCATGTTCAGACGGAACTTCCTCTGCTTCAGTTTGTGCCCCACAGGAATAATGGATGAGGGTGGCAGTGCCAGCCTGCACAGCCAAGTCCTCTTTTTCTCCCCCAGGGAAACTCTCAGGCACAGGAAGAGAAACGTAGCAGGCTTTCACTTCATCCACAGACTGGGGCATCCACTGGATGAGGCATCATTGTCCTACCACGGACTTCCTACGGCCAGGACCCAAGTGACAATTTCATCCTTGTTTTCATGCCTCAGCAGCAGAATAAATAGCCCCTCATTCCCTCCACACAGGTGCTGTGCAGACAACAGAGTCACTTGCTTGAGGCATTCAGGCATGATTGTGTTGTAAGTCACAGGTATCTCGTTTATACCCTTACTCACGAAAGATTCTGCAGTCCTTCTGAGGAACCCAGTGAGGAAATACACCTAGTTAGCAAGGTTTGGGGTGTAATTTGCTGCTTCCTTTGTTATCTGTAGCAAGCAGGTGAAGAGCAGGGCCTCTGAGTTCAACCTGCTCCCTGATGGACAGGGAAATCTGGGTGGCTGGAGCACTAACTTCATCTTAGGACCCCAGAAAGAATCTGCGAAATTTCAGGGCACCTGAAAAAAGAAGGTATGGGAACAAAAAAATCCAGGAGAGTAGGAGAAGATATCACCCTTTTCTTTGTCTTGAGCAGTCCTTGTCTTTGACTTTTAAAAAGCAGAGGAGATATTTCCTTTAATTTTTCTTCACAGGCTCAGACTACCTGTTCTGGCCAACGTGCTTGGCTGCAGCTGGGGGGGTCAAGCCTCTCTGACTGCGCTGCTTTCGTGACTCCCCGGCAGATGTTCCAGCATGCTGACACCAGCCAACGCGCTCCAGTCAGCAGCACTCCTTTCCCTCATCTCATTCCCTTCCAGGTCAAGAACGTGCCTATGAGCAGAAAGCACAGACAAGAACCTACGATGGTCGTCTCTTCTGCAAGCTTTGGAGAGTTGCCCTACCTGAGCACCTCACTGCAACAGCAATGAGGTAGGCCACCACGAAGAGAAGAAAATAAGGAAAACAAAACAAGACCAGTGCAAAGTCATTGACCCTTAAGTCCTTCCAAGGACAAGATAATTGTTTAAAAGAGGAATGCAGAGAAACGCTAAGGAGATGTGATGGATGGTCTTACCTAGCATTTCATTTCTACGTTAAGACATAGTACGTCCATAAACACGAAAATTTGCTAAGAAACACACCATCTGTAACTCAAGGTGGGAACACAAAATACATCAGAATATAATGGAAGAAAAAGTCACGAGATATTTTAAAAAGGCCATTCTCATGAAAATAAAACTCTCCACCTTGTCTATAATTCGAAGTGACCAGCACGCCTCCAGATTTGCAATCCCTTTTAATCAGCATCTTCATACAAAGAGAAATTGTATCTTCAAAATAGAAGCAGTTAACCTATTTTTCAGAGGTAGATGGTCTAATTAGCAGCTCTGCAATAAGAATAAATGGTATTGAGATGTGTCCATGACAGATGAGAGATCCGATTCCCTGCTGTACCTACCATAATGCTACAGCTTTTTTTTTTTGTTAGTGTAATAAGTAAACGCAAGTTCGTTATGCAGCCACCAATTTATTTTGCAGCTGCTTTCCAGGTTATTCACCACATTTACTGAACTATGAAAGACCAGACAGCAGAATGCAGAATGCCTGTCCCCAGACACCACAGCTTACTGGCCAAGAATAATCACCAACAACAAATGATGCGACGAGTCACATTTTTCTGAGCCTTCTCACAGCAAGATGTCAGTCATTCCAAGAGCTAAAGATTTAGGCTTGCAGGCAAGAGAAGACAGCAGAGACAATCTTCAACTGCAAGTTTTCACTATGCTTCAAGGAACAAAACAGGAACCACTTTCTGGTTATTATTCCCCATCTAAGCAAAACTATTTCAAGCGCTCAATGAGAAATATATAACCCATGGGGGGGAGAGGCGAGAAGCAGGGTGGGATGGACGGGTCACAGAAATTTCTATCACAGTATCATCCCCACCAAAACCAAGTCACAATGGCACAATGCAGACGGTCAACTCCCTAAGCTCTTACAGGGCTTTACAAACTTCTCACCAGCGAACAGCTTACTTCATTTAAACAGGTAGCCTGTATAATGAGACTCTTTGAAGTAGGGAGACAGATGATCAGGATTTGCCTTTTGATCTTTCCAAATTGCTTTAGCAAGTAACAACTATGCCTGAAGTCTTTTCTGGAAAATTTTATTAGCAACAATGTTTACAACAGACTTAGGGACCAAGGTTCTCTCAGTATCGCTGTTAAATAATCTTACAGCACCAGAAATCTTACAAAGCAAACTTGGGCTCTGCAAATAATAATGATGAATTTTATGTAAATTCAATTAAAATTCCTAATAAAATGAACTATGATTCTATTCAATGGTCTGTACATATGCACACAAAAAAGAAGAAAAAGAAAGATGTGCTTTCACAGGATCTGATGGATCCACAGATCTCAGTCCTGTTCTTCGTTTACCTACTTGCACCCAAACCAAGTCAATGGATCTCACTTGGAGAACCTCTACATCAGAACAGATCAGGCACTGGAGCAATCAAAAAGGACCTTACTTTATCAATAAGCCAGAGACATTTTCACATTTCCAAAAAAGCAGCCAAAGTTGTCTAGTTATAGACTACAACTGCTTCGCTGATATAACATGAGCTCAGTAATAATTTTTCCCAAATTTAAGGCAACTTCAAGAAACCACTTTCTCTCTTTAGTGTGTGTTATGAAGGAGCGTGCTCACATTACACATTCTATGCATTTCCTTAAGTTACCAGAAAAATTCACAGCCACTGTTTTTAGAGAGCGGATACACAGTAAGACATCGTGGTTTTGACATAGACAAAGGAAACATGAATTTCTTTTCTTTACCTTTTATTTTGTTTTCTGCCTTCAAGACAATGAAAACAAAATTTCTGTAGGCAATCTTCCTAGCCCACGCTTATACAGTGAAAAAAGGGAAAACAGCCTGCTCATGAAAAAATGGTTATCATCTACATTTTACTGAGGAAGACCTAAAATTTGTTAACTGTAGTAATGGAATGCAGAAATTGTTTTAAAAGTTTGTTTGTTTTCAAGCAATTTCTGGGTCAAAGAAGAAAAGACAACAGTTCTGGGTTCCTCCCCCCAAACAGCATATCTGATAAACTCAATCTGGTTTTATGCAGATGTTTATGAATAAGCTCACAGGCTTCTTACAGCTGACAAGCGAAACGATGTACAGGGAGAATGACAGTCACGTTAAACTCCGAGCTAACAATTCCACTAGGGTACACTGGTGACATTGGTTATGATGAGAGAAATTTGCTAAGCAGCCATACACCTGAAAATGAAGTCACTGCATCTTCCATTTGTTAAACACATGGATCTGTTCACGGTTAAACAGGGAAAAATAAAATAATGGCGTACTCAATTACCCTTAGTCCTCTACCAATGCACCATTTCAACTTACTGCTAGAAGCAGATGGGCAATTCTACAAAAGAATTTGAGATACAAAAGACTTGAGGGCAGGGGAGTTGTCGCTGCTTGCTTTTCAAGCCTGCTGCAGTTCAGAGGCATTTCAGCTTTTTATTTACAGACTGAAGCTGTAAGGAGTTACAATCACTTCTCAAAAGTCAAAGAACAGTAGCATCCAACAGAGAGCAGCTCCTTACCTTTATCTTGCTGTTTTTATCCCCTCCCTTGTGTTTTAATGGTGTATTATCACTCTCTAAATTACAGAATGTGTTTGTTTATCTTTTTTCCTCTCATCCCCTGAAATGGATTTAAAGCATTAATCCATTAAGAAAAGGCAAGCATAGAAGCTGGAAGAAGTGAGGTAGTGCTATGGGGTCAAGTTTTTTTTTTTTTAAACACATTTAAGTGCATCTCACATTGCATGTGTACAAAAATGTGCTTATGAAAATACACATGTTGACTAGTTCAGAAGTGAAACTTTTGGAAGACAGTTGGGTAGTCTGAACTTTTCAGCTACGCTTGTGTCTACTTTCGCACCTGTAATAAAGCGCTTTCACGGACGCCCATCACACACCTACAGAAAGGTGCTTCAGAGAAACGCTGAATTAGCTGCTCAGTGTAGCGTGGCCACTGGGCAGGTCTTCTTTCAGGAGTCTGCATGAATTCTTTGGGCCAGACTCATGCATCCATTCTCACAAAGCTGCTTGGTATCTTATCACATACACCTGTCTTACATCAGAAAAAATGCATCACCAAAACGGATCTGAAGCAGGAAGAAAATGTACAGTTAAGGAAAATGAGTTGTATCCATTTCACTTCTCAGAAAAGAAAGGTAGAAAAATGACTACACAATATGCACTAAGGGGCTGTTTTAACTCAGAAATCAGCATAACGAAAATGAAAGGCTTCAAGCAGGCAAATTAAAAGTATGAACAACACATCAACATCTACAACGAAGCTGGCAGTCAGTGGGAAAAACCAACAGACACAGCAGATGTTCCACTTTCGGTCCTATTCAGTGCTTTTACAGAAGAAACATCTGTCTGCCCAACACAACCCACAGACACCAAAACCCAAGGAAACTGGGTGACTCCAAACTGTATGCTGTCTTCGAACTACACCTCGGGAACAAATCCTGCCCTGTTTTGGATACAACCAGTTTTCAGTGAACCTACCTGGAACAGCACCTGTATGGAGTTTCTAATACACCATTTGACTATTATGGTCACACCGATATCTTCTGGACAAAGAAATCCAATAAAGTAGTCACCAGTTTGACAGAGCAAGAAGCTGAGCATGATAATAAACTTGTAAATGTGAACACGGCGCATTCTCGCAAAAAAGGCTGTCATTCTCTTGCTTCATAATTACTTTTTTCCTTTTTCTTAGAGTTTTATAATACTGACTTAAAGACAAAAATCCCCAACCTTCCACACACAACTGTGTCACATTCCAGATGTGAAATCCACTGTTTAAAAACACCCGTATATCTCCTTTGCTTAAATTGCTGTATCAGTTTCTGTAAAAGGACCTGAAGTTTATGGCTCTGGTTTAGCAGAGTCAAGAAGTACATTTAGCTGCAAAACCTAAGTTAGGTGCATGCTTAAGTGCTCTGCTGAATTATTTTCTCATAATACTTTCCTTCTCCACAGCAGAGTTCATGCAATAACTTTTCTGGTCACTGACAAAACCATATTTGGACATAGGAGATAATTGATAAACAGCTTTTCCTACTACAGGCTTTTGAAATTAATACTTTATTACTTCATACAAGACAGTAGAAATAATAAGAATAATCCCACAACTTTTCATAAAAATTAAAAGGATTTAAAAACAAATCTTACTAAAAAGCCAAACAAACTTCGCACTTAAAATCAAACTGAAGAAATACTATATACACACTTTTTTAAAGAAGAGAACATGATTTTCTATTTGAAATCAACAGGCACTCTTCATTCATCATCTGCAAGAAACCAGGTTAGGTCTCCATAGGCCACAGTCAGAGTTATTAAGTAAGTAAATATGCCACTGCTTCTCTGCCCTCCTTTTATTTCCTGGCTTCTTCGGTCTCATCTGGCTCTCTCTCTTGATGCTCTCTTTCCCACCTCATTTCTTTCAACTCTTGTCTGTACTTCCGTTCAATGAACCGTTTCTGATGGGCCATCTGGGGAAAGTTATCTGACACAAGGAGAAATATTTTACATTAATAAACAAACTTGTAACACAGAAAGCCTCAGCTCTTTTTTTCTTTCTTTTTAAACTTTGATGAGATTACGCTTAGGGGGGGAATAATGTTAATACCATTTTTACTCGTTTATTTCTAATAATCCATAGTAAACCAGGGCTGTGTGTCATAAGACTTTGGTTTCTTTATGATTTCCACATCTGTTTCTCCTGCTACAAAGCACTGCCAAACCTAATACATTCACAAAAATAAAATACAAAATCCTGGTATAGCAACACGGCCAGGTATTACCTGGATTTTACATTCTGTTCCCCTAGCAACAGGTGATCGATACTGAAAAATGAATGTGAGACTACTGTCAAGGCTGTCAGGGTTTTTTTGCCTTGTTCTCACTCCAAAAAGTATGAGCCCCGGGTTCCAAGCATTGTACAGATCTTTCCATTATTATTATTTTAGATCAAGCAGAATCCACTAGATGCCCCACATTATGGCAGGGTTCCTAATGGGAAAATAATAGCATAGCAAAATGGAACGCAGTAAAATCTGTTCCTGAAAAAGTTAATGCGTAGCTATGTGCCAGAACCCAGCCTCAGCGTAGTCTTAAGAGCATGGATGAGTGAAGACTGGCTAAAACAGACTAGACAAGGCTGAGGTGATGGAGAACTATCTAGGGGGACGGATGCTTCTGCTTTCAGACAGTTGTCCATTAGCTGCTACGTATGTACGCCAGCCAGAACTGAGGCTGTAAAACCAGCTTATATAATTGATCAGAAGCGCTCTCCGTGTGGAGCACAGCAGACAGAATGTGATGTTTCCTGCATGACCAGCCTGCTGACATTCATCTGCGTCTCTGTGCCGCAGGGACCTGCGCCCTCCAGCTGGTCAGAAATCAAAGCGGTGGCAGAGCACGTGGCAGCCCGCAGCTGGCGGTAAATCCTGCTGGGAACACACAGACCTCTGGGATCAGCACTGGCTACCTGTCTGCGCCTGAGATGAATGCGAAAGGTTACTACGCTGACCTCTAAAGCCATAAACAAATCTGGGAGATGTCTTGGCAAAGGACTGCTCTCTCTCTAGCTGGCTATCAAGAGAGAATTCAGCTGAGGCTCCTCAGGGAGGAGTCCCGTGACACCAAGCATCTTCCTCCTCTTTCTGGGTCCCAAGCAGCACAGATTTATTCAGCTAGAGAACACGGTGCAGAAACCACATAATCTGCAGGAGCTTGTGGTAGAGCAGAATGGCTTTCTACTGCTTTGTTACCTTGGCTGGTGAAATTTGTGCCTTTTATTTTATACTACAGGAATAAAAGGTTTATTCATCCGTTATTTACAATTCGGGTATAGAGGGGTGTATTTATTTAAACCAGAAAGCAATCTAAACAAAAGCAAATTGTTTTTAAATTGCTGCTGTTCTAAAAAGCACTAGTGCTTTGTTTAATGGAGTTCTGGGATATTTTGTTGCTCATGTGCACCATAAAATGAAAATCGGATTTTCAGCACTGTGCTTGTAACACGATTCTTTAAGAACTCTGAAGAACTCAGCTTGGTAGCAACCTGTTTGTAATCCCTTTAAGATGTTGAGAAGCAAATTCATGTAACAAACTTCTCATGGCTATCACATATATGAACAGGTACATGAAAACTACTTTTACTTGAAGTTAACTACTGGTGCATCAAAAAAACCCAAAACAAAGCAAACAATAAACTCCACAAATACATACATACTAAAACAGGTGCCCACAGGGCTGTGAAGCCTCCATTGCTAAGGACAGTCAAAACTTGACTGGCAAGGCACGAGGAACATGACCTAGCTGGAATGGTGGCTCTGTTTTGAGGGGTGGTCGGAGTAAAGACCTATAGAAGTCTATGGTATTCAAAAAAATACACGTCAGAAAAGAGCTGTGAAGCCCTTGGACTGGCAGGAGATGAAGCTCGCAGTTCTCCGCGTGGTGATACTGTCACCAGAAAAAGCACTCCAAGAAAACTTCAGTAACATTTTGCAGATACTCGGTGGAGAAGTAAAGTTCCATTTTTCTACTTGTCAAGTTTAGTGGTGCTCAGAAGTATATACCTAGCAGATGGATATAAAAAAATTCTGAATTACAGGGATTCAATGCCTTCTGAAATTTTTAAGCCCTAGGATTTCCAGATGCAGAGATAACAGATTAAAAACCTTTGACATCTGAGGAACTGCATGTTTTTCCTTTGAATCAAATAAAAAAATGCACCTCCCCATGTTCTTCTGGATAGAGAGCTTCTGCTTCACAAAATGCATGTAATGGATTTGCTTAGTATGTCCACACCTGGCACTTTAACTCAAGTGACCAAAGTTCTTTCACATCAGATGTTTGCACACACTCATTCCTTTCATATCTGACACTCCACTGCAATGAAGGACTGCTCCCATCCTGGCTTCCTGTGCATAATTTTGAGAGATGCATACACAGATCACTGGATCCTCAACTAACATAAGCTGTTCTTAACAGATAAATATTGACTTCTACTGGCTGGGGATCTGCCTGTTAGATTTTAACCTAGTCTACTGTATAATCTGAGATCAAATTTTATTTTCTAAATTGGAAACGGAAAAGTACTTTTCCTCCTCCCTTAAATCGGAGGATGACAACCACAGCACCAGAGACTAAGCAGTCTTCTCCCACTGCATATTGAAGCACGGAAAATCTCAATGAGACTTCATTGCACAGGGTTCCCTACACATTGCAACCTCTGTCACTGATCAACTCTCTTTAAAAAATACCTGTTGGTATCTTATTAACTTCACCTATTACAAAATTGTCTTGAAAGTACTAAAACCTGCTGGCTCAGAAGCTGACAGCATTCAGCATACACATTCTGTTCAAATCTTCTCCCCCACAAAACCTGCACCTCACCTCACTAAAGACCAAGGATGTAAACTATAAATTATTTTCTTTGTTGCCCAAATATCTTACATTTTTCAAGCGCATCCATTGCAGCTCCCATTTCTGCTTGCTGAATACTGTGAAAGCCAAACAAAAACGTGTTACATGAGATCTAAGTTGTACAGAACAAACAAAGTAAAGTTTCTGACAAAGTGAAGCGCTAGCTACTCTTTTGTAACAAAACTCCTTGGATAACCAGTAGCTAGTAATTCCCAGAGCGTATGATACACCAGCCTTCCCATAAATATGTGAGCAATAGCACTACAGCTCCAGTAGAATACTTTTAAACTTAGATCAATAAGACTAAGAGAATATTCTAGTCCATTCTTCGCTGAAGCATTTGCTTTTACTTGAGAGAAGAAAGGAACAAAATCACAGAGGTGTGAAGACTATAAAACCAATGATGTTTTTACAACCACTACTAGATTTGGCAGCAGAAAATAAGATGAGGTCTTTGGGGTTCATGGTTGAAGTCTTTGCAACTTTAGAAACCATTCTAAAATGCCTAGAAGTGATAACATCAGAAAAAAAACCCCATGCCAAACCTGAGAGCCTTGCACCCTTAACTTGCCAGTTTAAGTTGGACAGTAAACCAGCAGCAAAGCCAAAGACAAAGCCACTATTTCTTGAAAGCTCTTCTGCAGTTTCTAGACCGAGAGCCACGAGTAAGTTAGCATTGCTAGCCACCTTGTAGGCAAGTTCACCAAAAAACCTTACGACCCAAAACTATGCAGACACTGAACCCTTCAGGTTTTCCTGAGCCATAAACTCAGAACAGCTTAGAGGAGGCTCTGTAGCTTTCCTTTTCTAAGGCCAACCACACGCTCCTCTATCTCCTCGGCTCGTCATTTTGAACACTGCCACACTCTTAACACCACGTGATTAATTTTTCACTGTACCTTGGGCCTTTACCGCATCCTATTCTTTCCCCTTTGAAGTAAACAGCTACCGTGTATGTCCTGGCATGAGACGGTCCCACTGTCTGCAAAGTCCTGAAATGGGAAAGAGATGATTTTTTCAGGCAGCAAGTATTAAAAAACAGTATTCAAGCAGGAAGTATTAAAAACCAGAATCTGTTTGGGGCACCTACATCACCAAGTTTTCAGTCTGGTCAATACATATAGTGGAATTAGTGCAAAGCGTGGAGCAAGGATTGCAAGATGCCTGTATAAATCCCACTAACCCACAGATTACCAGCACGGTGCACAATAAAAAGGCGAAAGGTACATGAAATGCACCTTGTTTATATTGGTTATATTTCTTCCTCCAGGTTCACTCAGGAGCACCATATGAAAATTAAAACTTTAACCTATAAGTAAAAATGTAAACTATAACACAAAGTGCCTAAACACTCTGAAAACATTTGTAATAAAGTCATAAATTGTGCACAGCTGCAATTGCAAATGATCACACCAATATGATTATTGTGTGCACTAGAATTTTAGTCCCTGAGAGTTGTGCAGTTAGCAAGGTTTTAAAAGGACTTTATACTGGACATGGTAGCTCTTTACTGTGAATTATCGCAGTACAAAGAAATTTTCCATCAGCTTTGAAAGTTACAGTTTGTCACAAAACAAACTTCCACTTGAGCTAAAGTCTAGGACATGTATCAACAACTATCTGGAGGGGAAAATCAGATAATTCCCTAGACATGCAATGAATTGCTGCTTCTGCTGCTTCTTCCTGCTGTCCCAAATCTCTCCTCACTGTCAGCTCGAGTTCTGTCCAGTACCTTGTTTTTTTTTGGAAGGACCACCCATTTCACATCAATTTTTAAAGTATCTAACTACAGTACTCTGTCTCCATGTGCTATGACAAGAGCAGATAAAACTTGCCCCAAATTTAAAAGCAATAGTACTGACTGCACTGCATCAGATAACCCCAAGAAAAGGAATTTAACAAGATAATAGGAAGATAACAGCATACCACTACCTCTAAGCTGTACTATAAAAATCAATTTATCATCACAGCAAACAAAACAAACATTCAGTACTTGATACTCAGTGGATTTTACACAAATCAGGAATTGTTTGTTCTGTATTCATCTCCCTCACTCAAGACAAAGCTGTGAGCCCGCATACAGCGACGCCGAGGAGTCAGATTTGCAGAGCATCAGTTGCGGTGTTAAAGCGATCGTATTTCTGAAGTGCACTGCTTGTCACCATCACTGAACTGCTACATTTCATTGAAAACTTTACTTCAGTAAACACGACAAATGCACTTAAGACTTTCACTCCTCATACCTCTTTGATATAATAAGCACAACAACACAAGCCTTGAACTTCCATAGCCTTTATCTCTTCTTCTGGGGGCTAACACAGCACCCACTCCTAAATTAATTCAATGGATATGGATGCAATATACAATCTTAAGTTTATTATTGCCTCTTTGAAGCAGCCATTATGCTACTTTACAAATGAAGGAGAGAAGGGAGAACCATCCCATCCAGCTCCAGGTATCTGAGGTGTACAAGTTAAGAGGTTCATTGCCCTGAGCTCTTCTGTCACTAAACCTGAGGACACATGTGGGCTGAACTGCGCAGCGAAAATATTGAAAATTTGTGTTGCCCTTCAGTGCCCGACTCTGAACAGAAACAGAGCCTACAATCAGGCTGTGGAACACAAGGCATTTATTATGTTTGCATAATTATGTAGAGTGTAGAGAAACTGCAAACTACTACTGAAAATAGAATGGGGGCATCTTGACTTCATACCCAAACAGCCATTGTTCCATTTGTTTAAATTACAATACTGCCATTCCTTACATTAAGAGAACAACAACCATAGAATGATGCCAATTAAATACTCCATTTGAACATAAAAATTGTATTTCCCCTTCCAACTGTACGAAGCAAAATGCTTACTAATTCTTCCTTGTGACAGCTTAAAACACCTAAAGCTTGGAAAACACTGGTTCAACGTTTTCCATCTTCAAAGAGACTGGAGGACTTGGACAACTACAATAAAACTAAACTATGGGAAAAACATCGGGTGACTGATCACACCTTCCTCCATATACACGAAAGACTGATAATTGGCTTATATCCATAAGATGCCAGTGCTTACTTGTAAAGAGGAATGTCTGGCTCTTTTCCTTCTGTCCTTAGCGTCAAGCAGCACTGTTGAAGCTGAGATTTAGGATCATTCCAATCTTGATTTAAAATAAACTCCTGTAAGAAGTTTACAAAGATGCTTTTATGATTGAGAGATTGTGGCAAAAGTCTCAAACACAGTAATGTGTTAAAACATAGTGGCAGGAAAGCAGGAACCTGACTGATCTTACCTTTAGCCGTGGAAAAAAGCACACGTTCATGAAAGTGTGAACATACTCCAAATCTTTGTCAATGTACAGGGCAGCAATAAAGGCTGGGGGGGGAAAAAGGTACCGTCACTCATCCAAGGAGAACGTTAATGACTTGCACTTTTAGAAACAAGAATATCTGAGTACTCTAAAGCCATATTAAATTACGTTTCACAGCAGTGATCTGATGAGGGTATTATTATCCTGCATGCACAGGAAAAAATACAGTTGACCAAGAGATTAAGTGACTTACCCAAATCCACTCAGTCATTTAAAGAGCTAGAAACATCATTCAGCTCCTAATCTCACATTTTAACCAGGAGACCAGGGATACTTACAAATAAATCACTACTGGGTACGATCAAAAAGGTTTAGATATAAATCACTCCTGTTTGTGTGCTATTTCCATTTGCTTAGAGGATTTGGCAAAAGCCAAGGGGTCTGAATGTCTCAAAATACATCAGATAACTTTCTTTGCAGAATATTTATTACTGTTTCCACTTTCTTTGGAAAGAAGGTAGCACAAACTTCCATAATTGGACTAAAAATAATTTAATTTCCATGTAGCTTTCCCTCTTGTGGAATGACCATTTTGAAACCTCCCAAAATGCAGTCAAAATGAACCACAGAAATACTCACCTGATGAAGGAACTCCTTTATCTTCCAACAGTGACATGAACATATTAATCAAACAGTGAATCTGCTGTTAAATAGCTCAACTCGGATTACAAGCTTTAACCTTCTAGATACACTTCTGACCTGGTCATCATGACCCCACAATTTCTACTTTCTACAGCATTTTATCTGCAATTACATCTCCTTCGTACTCAGACTTCAAAAACCTACGCTAGTGTTCAAAAATTTGGCTTTCAGACGTATAGGCATAATTCATTTGACAACATTAACATACATTTTTAACAGTGATTTGGGGGATTTCTAATGGCTTTCTTAAGCCTCGAGGAAGAAGCAGCTGCATAAGTACTAAGCTGTTATAACCAAATTAACTCACATTCCAAGAGATCAGCCAAAGTCTTAGTTCGAAGAGCTACAGGTCTTTTTGTCTTGTCATTAGTGATGGCAAATTCTTGCATACCCAGCTCTTCTGCCACCTTGGCCTGTGTCCTGTTGTTCACCAAAGAACTTCTCAACAGCTGCAACAGAAAGAAGTTCCACTCAATGGCAACAATTAGCAATACCAAACTATTAAAGGTAGGGAGACCTGGGGAGAAAAAGTTGCTTTTATCCTTGTAGCCTCTCACTTCTCTCAGTTTACTGACATTTTGTTTCAGCACACCTCAAATGATTTACATAAACGCACAAGCACTCATTCTTTCTACTGCTGATTATTCCTTCTGTTTCAATTACTCTCACCCAACTTTATTTATTCTATGGATATATTACTTCTGGAGATGTCTTGCATTTAAAATGCTTGTTTGTGAGCTTCTTCGCAATCGTATACCATCTCTTCGTCAGTCCTGTACTTCTTCAACTCATCTGCATTTTTCTACTTGAAGTAATCAGAGAATCATAAAATGGTTTGGGTTGGAAGGGACCTTTAAAGGTCATCTAGCCCAAGCCCCTTGCACTAAGCAGGGACATCTTCCACTAGAACAGGTTGCTCAGAGCCCTCTCCAACCTGAGCTTAAATGTTTCCAGGAATGAGGCATCTACCACCTCCCTGGGCAGCCTGTTCCAGTGTGTCACCACTCTCATTGTAACAAATTTCTTCCTTATGTCCAGTCTAAATCTATCCTCCCTTAGTTTAAAACCATTGCTTCTTGTCCTGTCACAACAGGCCTTGCTAAAAAGATTGTCCCCACCTTTCCCATAGGCCCCCTTTAAGTACTCGAAGGTCACAATAACATCTCCCTGGAGCCTTCTCTTCTGCAGACTGAACAGCCTCAACTCTCTCAGCCTTTCCTCACAGGAGAGATGTCCCATCCTGCTGACCATTTTTGTAGCCGTCCTCTGGACCCACTCCAACAGGTCCATGTCCTTCTTGTGCTGAGGGCTCCAGAGCTGGATGCAATACTCCAGGTAGGGTCTCACCAGAGCAGAGTAGAGAGGCAAAATCACCTCTCTCGACCTGCTGGCCCCACTTCTTTTGATGCAGCCCAAGATACGGTTGGCCTTCTGCGCTGCCAGCACACACTGTCAACTCATGTCCAATTTTTCACCCATCAGTACCCCCTTCTCGGCAAGGCTGCTCTCAATCTCTTCATCCCCCAGCCTACATTGATACCGGGGTTGCCCCGACCAAGGTGCAGGACTCTGCACTTGAGCTTGTTGAACCTCATGATGTTCACATGGGTCCACTTCTCGAGCTTGTCCAGGTCCCTTTTGCATGGCACCCCGTCCCTCAGGCATGTCAACCATCAACCGCACCACTCAGCTTGGTGTCATCGGCAAACTTGCTGAAGGTGCACTTGATCCTGCTGTCTAGGTCACTGATGAAGATATTAAACAGTACTGGTCCCAATACGGGCCCCTGAGGGACACCACTGGTTACTGATCTCCATCTGGACATTGAACTGTTGACTACTACTCTCTGGATGTGACCATCCAGCCTCATGCATAGAACAATCCACCCATCAAATCCATATCTCTCCAATTTATAGAGAAGGATGTTGTGGGGGACTGTATCAAAGGCCTTACAGAAGTCCAGCAAGATGACATCCGTAGCTCTTCATTTGTCCACTGATGCAGTCACTCCATCATAGAAAGCCACTAGGTTGGTCAGGCAGGAGTTGCCCTTGGTGAAGCCATGATGGCTGTCTCAAATCACCTCCCTGTCTTCCATGTCGCTTAGCACAGCTTCTGGGAGGATCTGTTCCATGATCTTCCCAGGCACAGAGCTGAGGCTGACAGGTTGGTAGTTCCCAGGGTCCTCCTTTCTACCCTTTTTAAAAATGGGTGCAATGTTTCCCGTCTTCCAGTCACCAGGGACTTCCCCTGAGTGCCATGAATTTTCAAATACCCTGGAGGGTGGCTTGGCAACTACATCAGCCAGTTCCCTCAGGACTCTGGGATGCATCTCGACAGGTCCCATAGACCTATGTACATTCGGGTTCCTCATATGGTCACGAATGTGATTTTCTCTTACAGTGGGAGGGACTTTGCTCCCCCAATCCCCATCTTGCAGTCCATCCACTCAAGAGGAGTGGGAAGAGAGGTTGCCAGTGAAGACTGAGGCAAAAAAGCTGCTGAGTACCTCAGCCTTCTCCTCAGCTGTTATTACCAGTTTGTCACACTTGCTCATCGGGGCGGGTGTGCTTCCTTTGATCTTCACAGGTCAAATACACATTCACTAATACACAGTTACATACATTTTTCTACATAAAGTATAAACATACAATATTCTGGAGTCTATAGAGCAGTTCCCAATGTCCACCAAATAAGAAATAAATACGCAGTAATTAAAACAAAATCAATTTAAAGCAAGACAGTCTAGTGTTTCAGAGCAAGCAGATGAGGAAGCAGCTCCATTCTTTTGGTCAGAGAAGAAAATGCATAGCTGGGCAGCCTGTGTGTACTGTTTGCTCTACTGAAGGCAGTCATGCATCCCTGACAAAGATCTGGCTCTAACATTTTCAGTGTATGACAATGTCCAGGCCACCTGGCTCTCCAGCAGAGTTCCCTGAAATGCTTAACCCTGGCTCCAGGCAGATTGCTTAAATAAACATAGAGCTCTGACAAAGACACAATCCCATACAACTTAAAGGATTATTTTGGAATTTTAGGGTTTCCCACTATTTTCTGAACCCCTGCTAAGGTGAGCTGTTTTCTCTTGTTTATTTGCTTTTCTGCTTTAAATGAAATAGCATTAATCTAAGAATTTTGGGATATTATAGGAGGTGGGGGTGAGAGGGACCGAATGTCTCTCTCTTCCACTGTTCGTGTATAATCTAGAGTTGAGAAGCTGCATACACTTTTTTTTTTCTCTCTTTGTCTTCCACATCACATTTGCTCAGCTTATTAGATCCAAGTTATATGCTACCTGGCTCCAGCATGTCAACTGAGCTTATGAAAATCAAGATTTATCTGCTGCACTTGATACTTCATCTCTGACAACAGATAAATAAGGAACAGGGTGTTCATAATTTGTTTGGCAATGATGTATGAAGCAGATACTCAAAACTTGATCTTCATAAACTAAGCAGACTGCAGATAGGATTATTACCTGCCTCCCTAACCTCTGCTTAAACTCATCTTCTGCTTGTTCCTTTCCAAAATTCTTCCCTTTTATGTCCTTAAGACAAATAAACAATACTTTCCCCAACAAAATCCTAAGTACATTAAGCAACCTACGGGACAGAAGTGCAGTACCATGTGACAAAAATCTGCTTCCTGTAATGGGAGAAGAAGGATCTGTGCTTGCAGAGTATTTATTTTCATGGGACCTGTAATCATGACTAGCAGTATCATAAAACAAAGAGCAATATATACACTACACGGTGAATTAGAGACGGAAAAAAAGCCCCAGTTATCCTTCTAGCACTGTGGTTATCAGCTTGCTCTGTATTAGAATTTGCCTCCTCTACAAGTGTGATCTAACAAGAGACTCAATTCCCCTTAATGATACAGCGAAGACAGGACCCTGTGCCTTCCCAGCAACTTTTTTTAGAGGTAGTCTCCACTCTGGCAACACACAGCCTGCATCACTGCAGATGCTGTAATGTGTGATGGATGCTTAACTGGAGCTTAACTCTAATTACAAAGCAATTTTTTTTTATTCTTCCATCTTCACATAGCATACTACTACCCATGACTGTATCATAAGCCAGACTGGAGAAGCTGTATCTTCCAACAGCCAACAAAATTTCATCCTCTTTTTTGGTATATCACTTGGCTATCTCAAGACATGTAGACAAGATTACGATCTCCTTTCTTTTCCTTAAATCTAGTTAATTTACAAACATCTCTCCACAAGTAATCACTACTCACTGGGAAGCCACTGCATTGCCAGTCAAGTAGAATCTTCCCATCCTTGACCAAAATTGTCCTCAACACCACAGATAGCATTCAGCTGATGTTCCATTATTACTTCGAATGTAAGTTTGTTCCCAGATAACAGGAGAAAGAGCTAAGAGTTTGCTGTTTCTCTTCAGATCCCACATCATCTCCTTTCTCACAAGTCTCATTTAATTTGTCCTCAAATTGAAAAACATTCTAAGATAACTTTGTTTTTCACTGCATACGCATCCCAAGAGATAAAATTTTATTCTAGGCGTTGCCTACTTCTCTATATCTTGATGTCTTTTCAGCATCCATTCCACTCTAACTTTGTAGTTTCCCCTACAAACTTGGACTGTGCAACTTGTTCTACTTGCCAACTCACTAATCATTAAATTAAGCAATGTGGACGCATTTTGATCATTGTTCTGAGTATTTACACCCATTAATAGCAACACTTCATATCCTTCCTGCCAAATAGTTCCTGAAAGATCTATCTTACTATAACGCTGATGCCTTACATTCTTAAGTCACCTACAAAGCAAAAAAAACCGCACCAACCTTGGATTTCTGCCTTATGATTTTGTTTCTCTGAAGAATTAATACGACAAAGCTCTTTCCCTTTTAATTTTTACTTCAAAAGTTCAGGCCTTATCTACTCTGTCTCCTGAATAGTGTAGAAGAATCCATACAAATGTAAATCAAACTTAAGAAACGGTGAAGAAAAACTGAAATTACTTTTAGTCAGACCATGCACTTTTTTTTCTTGTAAACAGCTTTAGCCCAAAAGACTCCAGAAGCACATTCCTGGAAACACACTGTGTGCTAGAGACTTCGCGTTGCCATCCCTTTATTGATTTGAGAAAACCACTCCGAGTAGCTAAGAAACCTGCAGTGCTACTTCCCAACTTTAACTAGAAGACTCGACTCATATTCCTGATACATGTATTTCTTTTTTATTCTAGTCCAGACTTGAAAATGAAGAAAAAGTTAGTAAGCCTAAGAAAACTTCTTCCTCAAAAATAAAGCCGCAGCTGTCTAGCTGCAGTACTAAATGAATCAATCAGGAAAAAATCGACATATACTACCACCCTATGTTTAAAGCACTGTACACTGTTGAAAGATCCCCAAACTGGGTTGTTCAGAGCCCAGATAAGAGAGGCTGAAAGGTTACAGTAATCAACAACAGATGACTATAAGAATAGTAAAATTAAAATCAAAAGCTACCACAGGAGGTCCAGATTGAAGACAACAGGAAAAACAGACTAAAATAGATTGTAAAAACTCCTTGTCAGGAAACCTAACCCTGCCTGGCTGCAGGTTCAACAGACTCGAAGTCATGAATAAAAAAATCATGTGATGTGCCTGTTTAAATAAATGGTTTAACACATCCATCTTTAAACCAGAACTAGTTTTATCTCCCAATTTCATCACTGACATCCTTAAAATTATTGATCCATTTCACAGACAGAACAAAAATGATTGCACTGGGCTCATAAATCACCATTTCCTATTCATTGCAGTGCTCATGACTTAAAATTAACAAAGCCTTATTAAGAGCAGTGGTTGCTGAGGCTTCTTTTATTAATCAAATCCAGAATAATTCACTAGCTGCTCCCATAATTTCAGTCTCCATCCCACTTTTGCTCTCCCGGAGAGCATGATTGATGGCAGCCTCACCGTTAAGTGCCCTTCATGATGATCGGGGAAATGTATGAATAAATACTCTGTGGCTACCAACTGCATTATGGAGTCACCCAGGAATTCCATCCTCTGGTTGTGGCCTCTGAAAAATGAGACATCAATGCAGCAAAATCAATAAGCACTCAGGGAGGAAAAAACAAAACCAGCATGCACACACAAATTAAAATAAAGAGTAATCTGAAAGTGAGCCTCGCTCATTTCCAAACACATTTAAGACAAATTTCCAGTGTTAAGCAGGTGAGATGAAAACACAGTTCATTACTGTTGTAACACCAGCTTTCACTGAGAAAGCATATCAGGGTAGCTATATATAAACACAATTATTAAATCGCAGATCTGAGACTAACTGAAGGAGAAGACCAGCTGACATCAAGTTTGTAATGGGATAAGGTCTCTACCCGCTACTTCTTATAAGAGAGTGAACTAATGAATGCAACACCTTCAATAAAGAAAAAGGTCTGTCCATTAACAAGAATTAAAAGGATCAAGGTTTAAACTCATGTGAGATCCTGGACCAGATAACCACTGGTATGGCCCTACCATTTGTTTTAAAATGGGGCCTGGCACCTCTACACACCACAGAACACAAGGGCTGCACTTGGACCGAAGAGCAGGATTTTACTTCTTTCCTCTGCCCAGATGTACCTCCAAGTAAGTTTTGCTACTGTGTCAAGAGTGATATGAAAATATCAATGATGTAGGAATCCCTGAAGAAACACTGGGATGGCTCTCTAACATCTTCTGTAGTCTTTCCCAAGGTGTCCACTACTGACTGCTGTCAGAGATGGGACACTGAGCCAGGCGGGCTCGCGAACGTAGCCACTCTATTCTCTTCTTGAGAACAGATATAACATCCAGCATTTGTTTACAAATAAACCAATCTGGGGTGCTACCACAAGGACCACCAGAGCTACATGAGGACTCTTGCTGTGTACTCACAGAGTCAGGTGGTTAAAGCCTACTGTCCTCAGAGTGAACGCACGTGCTAGAAGCCGAACGTGAGTAAAGATGACTCCAATTGCCTCCTCAAACTCTGTCAGCTTCTGAAGAACTGGAGAGGTCTCAATGAGCTGCCTGTCAGTATTGGACTCCTGCAGCTGTAAATAAAATGAATGCAAATAATGACAAACTGACAGTTTCAGAACTTTTCAGAGAAAAGCACGCCTTCTGTAAATAAAGGGCAAAGAATACAATGAACAAGCTGCTCTGTGGACAGCTGAACTGAGAAAACCCAGTTTCCTCCGGCTTTTTGTCTTGGATCATTACCACTCACAGAAGATGCAAGCTCTGATCTATGCTTTATTAACTGTTGAGGCATTTAAAACACATTGCTTATATGGTCTCGTCTCTACATGTGGACAGCATGGGCCACTTATTTTCACAAAACATGTACAACTGTACATGTCTCAGTTTTTTAATATTATCACATTGTTTGCAACTGAGCAACAGATTCAAAAATTATTAGAACAGAGCTGGCAGATTGACAGCATGTCAAGATGAGACAAAACCCAACTCTATTTCTCCCACTTTCCACAGTATCAAAAATCAGGAATAAATACTTAGTATGTGAAATTCAAAAGGGCACAATAATACAAGAAAATTAAAATTATCACTTTGGGACATCATCTTTTCTTATCAGCTTCTTGTCTGATGTCCTTGACGTGGTAACACTGTTAAATGGCTTTCTGGAGCTGGGAAATGGCTTAAGCATTTCCTCCAGCCACTCTGGGCATCTCTCTCATTTAGCAGTGCCTTAGAGGAGGAGTCATCCAGAGGAGGATGCCTAAAGGAAAAGTAAGAACAGCCACAGTCTTTGTAAAGTGGCATTAAGATCCTTTTTGGTTTGTTGCCTGCTCCTTTTCTATTAATTGACTACATTCAATTTGTCTTTTTCCCTAAATACTACTGAGCTTTCAGCTAACATTTTCATACAGATACATATCCCGGTACCAAAATCACACACTTGGGTGATAATAGTGTGGACTTCAGTTGCATGTGGAGCTGAGACTGCTTTTTGCTTCCTCATGCGCAGTCCTTTATATTTACCCACAGAGATCTTAATCTGCTTTTTTATTCAATAGTTAGCCACTCCTGCATTCTCACAATCAGACTGCAATTCTTCAGCCTGCTGTAGTCCCCGCCACCCTGGATAATTTGGTATTGTCAACAAACTGCCACCTCGCTGCTCATCCTCTTCCCTAAGCCGTCGATGCGAAGAGCCTGTACTTCAGCAAAGATCCCTAGGGAAATCTGCCAGCCAGCTCCATCCCTTGTAAGATGTGGTCATTGCACTCCCATTTCTTAGGTTTCAGCCATTCCTTTAAATCTTGTAAGGACTGACAGTATTCACTGAGGTTGCTTTTTTTTCTTTTTTTAAACACATTTTTAAAAGCCTTTTCTGAGTGCCTTTCCAACAGCCTCATAGGAAACCCAGCCGACAGTACTATCTGCATCATGACACGCTTTTTTGGTCTCCTCTAAAATCTCCTATTCATTTACGAGGCAGGACTTGCCTTGACGTGTTGACTCTTCCTCAAGAGACCACATTCATCCAGGTGACCACCAATTATTTTTTTTCTTCACTATTTCTACTGACGCGACTGTCAAATAACAGGGTTACAGGCCCTCGGTTCTGCCTGTCTCAGGTTCGGTTGGGATGAGGTTAACTTCGGCACGAAGCTGGGAGGGGACAGAGCCAGGAGGCTGACCCGAACTGGCCAATCAAATGGGGTATTCCACATCACGTGATGTCACGGTCGGTATTTAAGGGGAGGAGCTGGCCAGGGGAGGGGAATCGCGGCTCAGGGAGCAGCTGGGCATTGGGCGGTGAGAAAACTGCACTGTGGATCATTCGTTCTGTACATCCTTTTTTTCAGTATTATGGCTGCTGTTTTCTTCTCCCTTTGCTGTTGTTAAACTGTCTTCATCCCAACCCATGAGTTTTTGCCTCCTTCTTCCGATTCTCCTCCCCATCCCACGGGCAAGGGGGAGTGAGCGAGCGGCTGCGTGGTCCTTTGTTGCCAGCTGGGACTAAACCACGACAATATCTTACCCAGAGATTTTTCTTTTTTAAATGATTTTTAAAATGTCATTTTACAGGCCAGCTGTGCCAACGGCCGATCTGAGCAGCCTGTGTTTCCCCTGCTGGCAAGGATAGAACTAGGATGGCTTCTGGGACATGGAAAATAAATTTTCATCACACAAGTTAAGGTAGCAGCAAGAAGTGATAAGCTGCATACACTGACTGTCTCCAATCTCTAAGCAGAGTCATGAAACCAAAGAAAAAAAGTTACCCTAAAATTAAGTAAGAGAAAAGAAAGAAATGCAGAGTAAAAAGCATTTTCTTGGGAGGTTGTGCCACCATCCAGGACAGCTGGTGCTGAACCTTAACAGTTTATCTTCCCGTTAAGACTCTTTGCTATTTACACTCACAGAGCTGGCCATAAAAATGCTTGATGTGCACTGATTTGTTGCTGAAGATTTTGTCTACGCACCCATTCCAACACCTATACAAATACAGGAAACATTTCAGATGGAGGCCTCAAAGTGACCTTCTGCTGGAAGGCCATGCTCATAAAAAGTTTCAAAGGAGTCAAGCTGATAGCACAAAACATCAGAGATTCAGCTGGACAAAAGAAATCTCTCAGATGTTCATACGACCCTGAAAACCTTACTAACTGACTGGATGACAATTTGAACACAGGAATTCTTGCAGCGCCCGTGCACACTTGGAAAATGCCACCATGTTTGCTGTGAAGACAAGGAGCTACAGCGCAGCGAGGCTCTGTGACTTGCTCTAGGTCTCCCTCAGAATTCAGTCAGGGGAACAAAGACTGGGAAACCATTCTCCCAACTTCCAGCCTTGTAAACTAACAATTCAAATACATGGAGGTTAAATTAGCCTTCAGACACCTCCATAACTTCAGTGTTTACTTGGTATTAAAGCTACTGCAATCACTGAAACAACCATGCTATCATTGCACATACAAACATTGAAAAAAAAAAATCAGAATCACACTCTTACTCCATTCAACTAATGTGCCTTCCTACTGTTCAGGTTTCAGTCTTAATTTCAGGTTAATAAAATACATACATAGATTGTTTTTGTACCCTTTTCCCCCCAACTGCAAGAATATGAACAAGAAGCTGCCAAAATGCTGGCTCTCACTAGATTTATTGTATAAGCACAGTTATATATCGAACGTGAGCCAAGGAAAGGTGAATGATGAACCCTCAGAGAGGTAGAAACTCATTATTTATAAAAACAAAAAACAACACCGAACACAAAGGCAAACTCTTTTGGCTACTTCTTAGCACAATTTCCGAGATGACATTGCAATGGAAAACTATGGAAAAGCATCCCTGAAAATAAAACAGAGCTATGAAATTTATTATAGAAAGAGATATACTTACTTGCAGTGGGTGTAGTGGATAATTAAGCCATACATCCCGCAGGTCCTGCAAACATTGAGAGATGCCTTTAATGCTCAAAGGAGTCATTTAACAAATTCCACAGTACTAAATAAAATGTCATTACTTGAAATACTGAACAATTTCAGATGCTGACTCTGCTTATTGCAAATTCAATAGTGCTGGCAAACTAATTTTTAAAATCGTGTATTTGCTGTTCAAACAGCCTGTAGTTCTCCCAATTAGCTTGTGTCAAAGGGTGGAAATATCCTTGAACCAAATAAAATGTGGTTAAAGGAAGAAAAAGAGTTGTTTAAGCCTCAGGACTAACTTTATTCTGCAAGTACTCATCAGTAGCAAGTTTGACTTCACCAAAGGCAAGGACTAAAAGAGAAAAACCATACCACTTATTTTGTCTTTTTCATATCGGCTTCCTTCACTATAGGCACTGAGCAGCAAATAAACACTGAGCGACAATAGGCTTCAAAATACTTTTATTTCTAATAAGCTTTGTCATTTCACAGTCTTGGAGACTTTCAAGAAGGAAAATACTGTATAATTCACCTCCTCACCACTGCCACTTGCATTGTCCCAGCAGTATGGACTGATTACTTTCCTTAGCCATTGTATGGGATTAATTCCAACTAACAGTGCTCTAAGATACAGTATGCAAGCGTAGATCAGATTTTAATTATGCAGTTAGGTAAACACTGGATGAAATCCCCTGTATTTTTTGTGAAAATATGTTTAAACTTCTACGGGTGGGAGGATTTAACTGATGAAACAGGAATAGTTGCTCTACATGTGCATCATCGCCCCAAAGCACCCATCTCTGTTGTTAAAGCAGCATGGCAAACGGAAGTCTGCAGGTTTCAGACGCCATCCGTCCTTCCCTACGGAAGCCAACCAACAAAACAGCACACCTGAGGAATCCCTGTAATTTTTTTTTCCTAAACCAGCGCAGCTTGCTGTCCTAAACATGCTGTGCTACATTCAGTTTCCAGGAAATAAGTACAAGAGGTTTATTCCTGTCCATTCGTGATTCTCAAGTAAATCAATGGAAAAGAAAGCATCTCTTCAGTTATCTTTAAAATAGAAATCAAATCATATAAATACATAAATACCTTGTCATTGAAGAGTAAACGTCCAAATAATTGTTTTGCTTCTTCTAGGCTCCCCTCTAGATAAACAGCTCCTGCATGAGGGGACCAATATGTCACAGGTCAATAATGCATTAGGACTTAGAAAATTACAAAGCACAGGAAAGTCAAAGATCTCTGCCGTCTTCATCTCCAATACACTTATTTTTAAAAGCATGCTTTGTGTAGTAATACCTATTTTTTACGTATTTTTTCTATTTTTTTAGACCAACATAAATCAATGGTCATAAAATGCACAGAAAAACCTGAAACAGTTAAATCAATGATAGGAAACGACACATCCAAAGAGCAAAGTTTAAACAAATTAGGCTAGAAGCAATCTATTTCCAAAAGTAGTTTCCAGTAATCCGCTAACTACACCATACACAACGATGGTGAAAGCCATGAATTCCATTTCAATAGCCAGCAAATAATTTTCATGTATTCTGTACTTTCAACAACATTACATTCTGCCTATAAATAATGCATCAAGACTACTCCGAACCTCACTGACTCCCCAACACCACAATAATACATTGTCTAACCTGGAAACTGCACCTCTGCATCTCTCAGATTTTGGGTTTTTTTGTTTTTTTGTTTTTTTAACCTGCACATACAGCCCTCACTACCGCTCCACATGCCCCTTCGTAACAAGCTCTGCGAAACTTGTGCTAGCATATTAAATTTTTTTGTGTGCACCACATACACTCTGTATCTGCACAGGCACTTTATAAATTCAGTATCAACATTTTGTCCTTTGATACTCTTTACAGGAGGGCTTCTGAAAAACCTCAAACTAGTTCTTGTAAGCACATCTGTATAAAAGCAAAGGGAATACCCAGCTACACGAAGAACACAAAGGAAGGGAGTCCATGTTCCCACATACAGCGAGAACACAGTTTGCCTCGCTGTGTCTTTCCCCTCCTCTTTCCTTTTAATTCCTCACTAGGTCAACTACTTTCTTTGGAGAACAGTTTGGGGGTTTAAAAGACTCTCTTGCCAGAGGCACATTATGAAAGCACAGAATTTCAAACAGATCCCAGGCAGCCTGCTTACACTTTTGGCTGTTACTTTCATCACAGGGAAGAAGCACCAGACTTTTACAAAGGTTCTCAAGTAGGAGCTCCAGACCCCACATATACTTTTATAGTCCTTTAACAAGCTCCCAGATTTTAGCTATGGCCCTGACAAAATCTTACCGCTCAATTAACTTTGTGAACAACTTTGTATTGGAGGTTAAACAGCAAGGCTGCTCTCTTAGCAAATCTCAGTGCTTGCCACCTAGTCCTCATCGTTACGTCCTACACAAGCTGAAGTATATGAACAAAGCCACAGACTTGTATCCGGTATTCCTTTTCTGTTTGCTTTAGGAGCTTGTATAGTATGCAAAGACCCAGACCAAGGCTAAACCATTCCCACAGCTAATATCACGTGTGGTACATCTGGATGCATATGAAGCCAAATCAGTGAGATTTAGCTTGCTTCGTGTATTCAAACAAGTAAAGTTTTACAAAAATATGCTATTTAAAATAGAGCTTGTGTGAATGTAATGGATCAGATTTCTGCCTTAGCGCTTGATCATGTGGTAACTGTGGTCAGGTAGTCCTGATTTCTTCTTCAACATAGATACATCAACCAGCACAGCCAGTCACTGATGAACATCTTGGTGCCCAACAGCAAATTTGACACAACTCCCCTTCATCCTCAGCCAGAGGGTTTAGGCAGCTTTATTGCACCAGCCATGGCACATTGCCATGCTTTTTATTTGCAAGCAACACACAAAGACCAAAAAATATTTACTCGGCAAATGTCACATTTCATTCACAGGAGCAAGTCAGCGGGGCACAGAGGAAGCAGGCTGGCGACTTGGTTGGGAGCGCCTGGTGCATTCAGAAAGCAAGCTGCAGAGTTTAAAATTCAGGGCTGAAGCTGGACTCCACCTTTTGCAGGTCTCTGCAAGTCCTATTGGAAGCAGGAAGCCCACACTTTCCCTGCCAGGCCATGGCGACTGAACTGCCCCCTCCCAGATTACTGCAGGTGGCAGGGCCATGGTGGCACACGAGAGGCCGAGCTCTGCGGCGACGGACAGCAGTGCTGAGCCACAACGGTATGAAACGGGTGGGTGCATCCTCAGCACATGGGAGGCAGGATGCAGGAGAGGAGATTTTCACTGTAACACTGCACACTCATCACGTTGTACATGCAGTATATGTGCAGGAGATGGGAAGAGACGAAGATTTAAGAAGCTTTATTACCGCCTGTCCTTACGAACAGTACTCAACATGGATCCACATCTCCTCCACCACAGTCAACATGGCACGTAGACATATTAAAACATAACTGCCTGCACACACACATACACATGCTTTACCTATTAGGGCTTCAAAGCAGTTGGCCATGGCATGGCGGAGATCCG
>Ga0065711_1006159_pt1 | contig 26666 bp, 12 predicted proteins | sample Hoacrofraction12_FD_59098 | JGI IMG/M metagenome (GOLD analysis project Ga0065711, IMG submission 59098) | Hoatzin crop microbial communities from Cojedes, Venezuela - Epithelial fraction 12 v2 (version 2) | ecosystem: Host-associated > Birds > Digestive system > Esophagus > Crop | place... | reverse complement strand
GTTTTTTTTTTTTTTTTTTTTTTTTTTTTTTTTTATCAGAGTACATGAGTGGACAGGGTTGATTTCATTTAATTTCCATTTGGTAAAAATGTCAAAACTGTCAAAATATATTGATTTCTTATTTTCTGACAGGAAAAAAATTTGGATTTTTCAAAATCAAATTGTCTCACATTTTGAAGCTTATTTACGGTGAGATTTAAATCAATGCAGATGAAACATGACTGAGAGATCCTTATACTTTAAATCGGTAGACATCTGCTGATCTTGTTGTATGATACTGTTTCACCATCTCTGGCCCAGACAGAAAAATCAGTTCATAAGCGTCACATACACAGTCACAGGCAAAGATGAAAACAGAATCTACATGCATTAATTTTGGTAGGTCACCACTCAGTCCCTTGCATCTTCCTCACTCATCATACAAATAGGTCTACACCTATGCTTGGGTCTATGCCAGGTAAGCATAAATCACTTTTTAATGTAAGTAAAAAATCTCATTTAAAAATGCACTGACTCCAGATTTCGTAAATCTGATACCAAAAGTAGCGTTTTTCCAAACCCAGATGTCCGTACTGGCATTGGAGTTCTGGGGTTTTCTGAAGTTCTCTGCATGGTTGCTAATTCTTATGAGGTGCAAAAATATATCTAAAGGCATAAAATCTGAATTTTGAGACTCCTAGGATGATTTATGTAAAGTAACTGAAAAAAGATTCATGACTATGCCTCAATGTAATCTCCCCAAAAGAATAGAAAAGCCCTATTCACTGATTCCCTGAATCACTGTCTGCGTGCTGAGGCTTAGTAGCTTGGTGTTCAGTGCCTGTGGCCACAGAGATAACATTCCTTCAACCCTCCAACCATGTTATGTCTGGTTGCGTCATGTCATATGTGAAGTGACTTAATGGGATGTGACACCGTGTAGCCCGGCCTTGAGAACCAAGAAGGCAGCTGAAAGGATCTCAGCCACTCCTGTGGTGGTTTGAATCCCTGGCTCTGGGGACAACAAGGGGCTCAAACGTGACATAGATTTTAAGCAGGTTCCCCCACTCATGTCATGTCCTTCTGATGGAAATTGATGGCACTGCCTCAAGCTGATGATGAACATTTGCTCCTTATGAGCTTGGCCACATCATCTTCTCTCTTGCAGAAATCGAAGAATAAAGGGAAGAAGCACTTCACCTCTGTAATGAGACACGCTGGGCACAGCATTTCACTGCACACTGAAGCAGCTCTACTGTAACCCAATGGAGACAGCCAATGGTTCAGCCTTGAAAGCAGTAGCACCTTACCTGCATTAAAACTGACATAATTACTGTTTTAGCAAGTTGCATATGATGTTTGTAAGACTCCTGGTTTTACTTCAGGGATTTGAAGTAGTGTATTAATTATGTTGCTACTGTGGTATTAAATCCTACTTTTTCCTAATATGTACTAGACTATTTTACCATTCTCTGCTGGAGAAGGGCTGAGCTAGAAGTCCATCGCAGTGCATCAAACAACCTCTCCTGTCAGATAGCAATTACCCAAATGCAAATCTGGCAACTGTTTGGCAGATGGCTAGAAGCAAGGTTCACTGTCTTCTTCTTCTCCTCTCTACATTCCTCTGCCTTTTTCTTTTCTTCCTTTTTTATATTTTAATTGAAATGTTGAACTGTGTAGTGCCAACTTTGAGATTCTTACTTTTCTTCACTTCCCTTTTCACTCCTGACCCTTCCACATGGGTGCTATAAAGAGAGATGCCATATTCCTCCAAAAGCTGTCCTTTCACTTGGATTACCAGAATTAGAGAAGCTTCATAAAGGCTTAGATGCTGACACATTGCTACAGATGATTTAACAGCACCAGTAAAGGACGCTGTCTCACCGGTCACCATGATCGCCTCCCTCACCAACAGAAGTAGGGATTATAAAGCTGCCGTCAGTTTGCCAAATTAGGAACGCATCGCTGTCCCAGTGAAGCGAGGCTAGCACATTTATAGATGGTACGTCTACTGCTGCCTTAATAGGGACGCTTATCCATGTGTACTGACTACGTAAATGTAAGTGGTATCTTTTCCAATCTGTTTCCTCACACATGGCTGCCCAGAAACATTCAAATTAAGGGTGCTATCCAGTTTCATAGGTGAAATACAGAAACTGATGGTAACACAATCAGCTCCAAAGAGGAAAGAAAAAATTTCCATCTATGGATAATCTTGTTAGTTTACCACATTCTAACTAATAATAATAATAATAATAATAATAATAATAATGTAGAAGAATAGTATCCAAACAATAAAATAAAATTAATATTATTGTTAAAAATGAAGGAAAGATACCTAACTATTTTCTGTTTCTTTGTATAGGTGCAATCATTTTTTTCAAGACTGCATTCCCAAGTGTCCGACAAACGGTTGAAGTTTGTGTTCAAAATTACTTACCAAAACCACTTTCAGTCATTAGGGCAATTTATCTTACGCTATCTGTTCTTGTGCCAACCCCAAATGAGCTGACCGATACAAGAGAGTTATATTGTAGCACTGATATCTAGGAAACCTGGTTAACGATCAGGGTTGGCGTTTTACAGTCAATGCTATTAAAGACAGCAAATCCTCACTTAGGAGATGGAAACCCTGCTTGTCAGTTAGGATACAGCAAAGGAATAAAAGAAGAAAAGGTTTAGCAGAAATTCAAACTTTCAGTTTGCTACTGAACACTATTCCATTGCTTACTAACCCTGCTCAGATATTCATCTATTGGACTTAGGTCGTCTGTGTGACAGCCAGTGATCCCCACCCCGGTAGCTAGGTGGGTCAAACACGACTGCTTCTAAATTAAGATGGGTTAAATAATTCACAGAAAACGTCTTCCTCACCCTATGATTGTGTCATATGAAAATACTTCATTGTGATTCCTTGCAGTCTTAAAGCTTCTAATTCTTATGTAAGTGGGGGTTTCTGGGACAAGGTCTTTAGGAAGAGGTAAGGTTTCAGTGGTAAGGCAGGAGCCAGAAGTGACTGAGCACTAGTGTTGTTGCCGCTGCTTTCCAGCCATACTCAATCCGCAACTGCATTTTCAAAAGAAACCATTGATTTATGTTGCTGCTATGTTCTCATGTTCAGCTAGAAGCTCCGCATGTATTTGTTCCGTCATGCAATCAAAATCGGTGGCCCCTGCTGAACATTTTGGCTCCAGCCTGCTTACCGTTCAGGTTTTGCCACCTGTTAACCTAGGATGACGCTTAGGCACCTGACATAAAGTTTACAAGAATTATTTCACCAGAACTAGTAAAGTGCTTTGAAGTTCAGGCTTGTGTCTACGGTCACGTGATTTGATTGCTTTGTTCTCTTAGCTTGCCTTAGAATTCATCTTCCTGATGAAGTAAAGCTCTTCATCAGGCCCTCTCACAGTTAAAAGAAATGAACACAGACAGAAGGTGGGAAAGGCTCCCCAGGCCCATATGCTCTACAGCATGTTTCTTGCATAAATATGTCATGGGTATTTTAGTAACCTGCTGCCTTCTGGCATGAGATGCATTCAGCTTCCCGTTGTTTGCACAGGCAGCCGGAGCAGGGGAGGGGGAGGATGAAAAGCCACAGAGGCAAGTCTGATAGTCTTCCGCCTTGTCAGGTCGTGTTCATTTTGGGAGGAAAGCAGTCATTCTCCGATTTGCAGATGAGCTTCATAGTACAAACCACAGTATTATAGCAAGTCATATAGCAGTATATCATTTGCTGTAAAGCTTAGAAACAGAGTAGAACAAAAGCTACCATTACGGCAATTCAAACAGGAGAATCTACTCATGCTCCTCTCGGTCTTTACAGCGTACTCTATTTGTATGCTAAAGAGGAGACTGAATTTAAATTCACAGCTTTTCTCTTTTTCTTTGAAACGGGCTTTCTGAAACATGAACATCTGAGGAGATAAACATTATTTACAGCTTTGATTTATAGTGGTTAACCGTCATCTAATCTAGGAATGTGAATCTGTTGTCTGTTTGGTTACCTCCAACACTTGTAAGTCCTTATTTATCAGCAGAAACCACACACTTTTAATTTAGCGTGTTAATTTATAGACTTTGCTCAAATCTTATTTAACAGACTGATTCATAAACATTAGGCAAAATGATCCAAATGATAAGTGTTAACTTTGCCATCAGATTTATGCATTCCAACTAAGAACATGGTTATATTTCTTTGGTTGGTGTACAAATGGTAGCATTAATTAGTTCTCTAGCTGTTTGATTAGGAAATATCTTCTATCCTGGCCATTAAGCTCTGATTTATCTTTCTGATGTGTAACTATGCCTCATAATTTGTTTCCACAGAGTTCTGATTTATTAATGCAACATGTTAAATTTTAAAACATAAATTTCAAAAGCTCTGAAATTGATGTAAAAAAAAAATTCTGACTGAAAAATAATCCTTGGGAGCATGAAGTAGACTTTTTTTCACAATTTTGCTTGAAGCTTAGGGAAACTACTGAGGGAGTTTGCCAAGAAGCTTTTCCTCTTTTATTCTTGCTGCATAAAAATTGTGTGTATTTGAAAGTACTCGCAACTGCTAGAGACAGACGTAATTCCAGTGTTACAAGCATGGGTGTCCCAGTATTTGATCTGACCAAAATAAGACAATTAGAGGCTACTGGGTTCAACTTAGGGAACTGGGACACAGTTGTGTTTCAATGTACCAGCATTGCCAGTGTTTTTTTTCTTCAGGAGAATAACCAAAGTGTTTTTTCACTTAGTGGGCCGCTTAGAAAGCTTAAGCTACTTATTGAACTAATTCTTAATTATGTGTATGCTGAAGTTGCATATTCTTTCTCCAAGCACCTGCTGCAGGATTTATGTTTATAAATAACGTGCTCTCACCTACTGAGCGTTGAGTTACCACCTTTTGGCAAAGACACTTGCTGCTCAATGGATCCTGGGTAGGGCTGGAGAGGTCTGGGCAGGGATTAGCCCAGCAGAGTAGCAACCTTCTGCGGCCTCTTGAGCTCAGCAAGAGGGATTTTATGGTTCTCATAAATATTACACAAAAATTATCCAATATTTTTATTTATTTTTTCCAGGATTCCTCTTCGTTTTTTCACTTGTTGGACTTTTGGGGTAGTTTCCCACCAAGGATTTTGTTCTAGAAAGACTTCTCATTCTTTCAGAATAAACCTGCAAACAACCATTGGCAGAAAAAAAAGAGAGGATTGTTCCTCTGTGTATTCTGCTAGGACCAAAACCTTGTTCCAGTGGAATAAACAGATTTTGCCATTGATTTTACTATGCTTGAACTCTGGATTTTAAAGAAACGAGGGCAACAAATATAAAGATTGTAGTCATTCTTGAAAATCCGTATAACAACAGTGACCAAATAAATCAAGCAGAAAGATTTTGGTTTCTTTTGGGTAACTTTACAGACACCCCACAGACAAAATGCTGCATCGCTTATCCAAGTACTGCTATGGAATACTTTATATAACTACTAAAGAAGCCTTGCCTCCCTGTGATACTATTTCACTGATGCCAGGACTCAAATGATGCTGAAAGACCTTTGTGCAAGATGGTGCTAAGATCAGTAAAGAGGACCTGCAAAATAACGCTGCAAGCAATCTAATCACCCTCAATTTTACACCCCGGCTTAAAGCCTCAGTATCTTAAAGTAAGAACGCATTTCATGGTTTATTTCATCAAAATAATTACCAGATGCTTTTTCATATTATGATGATGCAGTTGTGAAAGTGAACCTTTCCCTGGACTCAGTTTAAGATCTGTGTGTTTCCATTCGTTTGTGTATAAAACCCTTCAGCTTGGTGAGAGGATTCTGCAGGCCACTAAAAACACAGAGAGTTTGGGAAGCATCTCTTCTTGCTAATGAGATTTCTTCTTATAAAATGCTCTTTCCATTCATATGAAACCTGGACAAAGTTCAGAAACTAACCCTCAAACATTTCAAGTTGATGGTCAGTCTGAAGAATTTGGGAGGAATTTTACTTAAAGCAACCCAGCCATTTTTTAAATTGAAGCTACAGAAAAAAATGTTTTTCTGCACTTTAAAATTCTACATTTAAAAATTCTTCCTAAAATTCTGACTTTTAAGAAGATCTAGAGTTCCTATGCTTTTGTTTTTCATGTTTGACAGAGGATGGATGGTGCTGTTTTGTGCCTCTGGAATACACCTAGATATAATTTTTTAAATGAAAATATTAATAGAGATCAATATATTAAAAATGCAACTCCCTATACATGACTAATAGAGACTTGTTTAGCTATAGTATTCCATATAATGAAAGCTGGTGTTGAGTCAAGAAGTGGGACAAATTAGTAAGGTCCCAATTCTGTGCTTAAGTAATTATGCAGTCTCTTATGCTTGAGCTAGCACATTTAGAAATAATTTGAGGTTTCTGCGGGTACTTCTATGCTGTTAAATAAAAGAAGAAAGAGGAGAAAGGCTGAGTACTGCACCAGACTCCTCCAAACTGACCACCCAAATAAGGATATAAAATTTGGTAGATTGTTCATTCCAAGAACTGATCCAAAAAGACAACATTGAGCAGATGATTACACTGATTGGTCTTGTTCATCTAAAAAAGTATTCTAACATCTATTCAGGCTTTGTATCTTTAGACATACCTATATATCCTTTTGTCATGCTCTATGGCATGCAATATATATCCTCCATTTCATGCTGTAAAAACAACTCTCATGAGTGGCAACAAAGCTCAATTCCTTGCAAATCTTTGGGCTGAAAAATATCACACATATAGTAATCATTTTGTTTTAGGACCACAGGAATCTCAGGGGAGACATGGGGCCTCATGCCAGGTCAAAAACCCAAACTATATGCTCTAGGGGCCTCTGGTCTTAAACATTGTGTACACAAGCCAGCCCTTGCTGCTTGGAGACGATGCAGTAGCAAAAGAGAAAAAAGAGCAAACTGGTTCTGGAATCGGGGTAGTTTTTAGTTATTTCAATTAAGTGAGTCATGTAGGTGCCTTATAGTTGCTGTCAAGAAATAAAACACTATCAAAGCACAATTCCTATCAACCTAAAATAGGCATCTAAACTAGGTCAAATGTGTACCCTCCTACACTTGATTACAGAAGGTGTTTTGAAGACCAGGTCAGACATAAACATTTGTGTTGGAGAATCTGAAGTTAGGGGAGGTGAATCCCGCCTGTATGGACTACCAAGGAGGTGCTTCAGGACTCAGATCTGGGCAAGATCAACCATAACAAGTTAGGGAAGGGATGGGAAAGGAGCAAACTTAGGGAGAATGAGGAGAGCACATCCCCTTTGTCAAGACAGGACCAGAAGCTCAGAGTCCTGACTCTCAGTCTTCCTTTGCTGTCCAATAAATGCCTATGAAAAGCATTGGGCACAGCTATTGCAGGCTCACACCCATAGTGATGCTGACAGTGGTAACTATTCCATTAGCTTAAGTGACACATTCAGTTATTTTAAAGATTCCCAGTCTGCTGCTGACCTATGCAAATATCAATACGAATCCACAAGATGAAAATAGTTTTGAAAAACAAAACACCAAGTAAATTGCACACATGCACAGAAATACATTAAAGAACATTATGCATCTCCACAAGCTTAATAACATTCTTTTAATGTTGTTTGTGTGCACAGTAATTGTTTAAACTTCTCTGGCTCTTGAGCATGGAATTATAAGTATCCAAAATAAGACTGTGATTTCAATGAATATCTATCACATCAGAAACTCTATAACGGAATTCAAATCCAAAACTGAACAGAGCTGCAAATTTCATTAGTAGTATCTTTGTAATACTGCTGTAGAACATTATAAACTGTTTCTTTCCTCCTGACCCATCATCTCTGCCCCTGTGTCCAGATTGTTTTATCAAGAATCATGTACTGTACTCCAATCCTTCAATATTGTGCATGTATTCATTAAGGTAACTGTCATTGCCTGCAATACCTACTAAATTTTATTTGTCCTCAGCCTCGTTTAGGCAATCTCAACTCGTTCGTTCCAAAATTGTCTCAAAGTCCAATGTGTATAAGTACAGTGGCTGACTGTCATCCTTCTCCAATGCTAGTGGAGCTTTTAATTCCTTTGTTAACCCTTTGAAAATGCCAAATAAAGATTTACAATCTCCCTGTCCCTGCAGGGCCTCTGAAAAGAAAACCATCCAGATGGCAAAACACTGTTCTGCAGTAACCCTCTCCCACAATTGCCAAATGCAGGAATGTGCTAAAGGCTCTGAATGCTCAGCACAAGAAATTTCACAACTCATTTGCAATGCCACATCAAAATAATAAAAAAGAAAACCCAAACTGAAACTCAGCAAGCTGCAATCCCAGGGGTTAACTGCCAGCAGCCTAGATGAGAATTTGATGTCACGATTTGCACAGATAATGATTCTTGACCACTATTTTGCACTACAATAATGTTACAAGCCTGAACCTACAAAAAAGTTGCAAGAATTTACTGACTCAGTCACATTTTAAGGATGCAGCTACTGAAGGGTTTAGAGAACCCCCAGTATCTTTTCAAGAATTAGAAGCCAAATTATTAGGGTTTTTTTTCCCCCAAAGAGATGGTACAGCTGCTTTTGCCACCCTAATTTTTACGTTAATCTTTCCTGAAAGAATGCTGGGGGAGTGTGAAACTGATTTGAAACTCCTTTTGGCAAGAAGAAGCACCAACTGAGCTGTGGGAAATCTGAAATTCTTTCCCCTAGAACTCCTTACTGCAGACTGACCTTTTCTGTATTCAGCACTGAGGACATCGTGCTATCTACTGGTTACCCACAACAAACTTGTTTTTTCCAGTTCTCCAGATTTTCTGAAGGGAGAGAGATGAGTCCATTTTACAACAAGCCAAATTATTTACTATCAGATTATTTATATTTACTACTTGTGCTTCCTATTCGTAAGCAAGAGTCAGTTTTCTGAACTCGTTTGGTAATGGAGGCGATTTAACAAATGCATTCTGCAAATGTACTTCAGCAAGCAGGAAGTTCTTCAGCTGCTCAATACCACTTTTGCTTGAAGAATGCATCCGTTCATAATTTGATATTCCCACTAAAGGATTAGTGGCCCACTCACAAGTCACTGTCCCTGATGTCTGAGCGATTACAGGGTTGACAACTGGCCAGTTTCCAGCTGCCCTTGACTCATCTGAGTCACTGCACACATAAAGCCTGTTAGCGCGAGGCCACATACCTGCATGTCTCCTGGCACCCCTTTATTATTCATTGAATTTAGGAGGTAGCAGCCTTAACTGGCTAACCAACCAACCTTTTTACATGAGCCCAAGATAAGGAAGTCAGTGGTGGCACTGAAATGTTTGTCTGACAGATTTTAAACCAGGAATTGCGTATTGGAGTTCGTATCCACACGCTGCTTCCCCTGCTTTCTCGGAGGATTACCGAGAGGATTACTCGGAGGATTACTGGGGAAAGCTGGGCGCTCCAGCAGGTGCTTTAGGCTGAGCCAACAAGAGGTTTGCAGCGTTATGGGAAGTTGCATGGCACTTAACTGGAATGAGCTGAGGATACTGTCACCATCTTCCCCTTCTCCTGCTTCAGCCCCTGCCCTTCCCTGGCTCTTTGCCTCCTCCTCTCCCCCTTTGCTGCCTCCCTCCATCCCCGACTCTGCTGCTCCCGCTGCTGACCCACACCTGGGAGCCCAGCACCTGCTCTTCCCTCTGTTGTGTATAGCTGACACCCTACACACTCATGGGAACATGTGTGACCCCATCTCCTGCCTCTGAGGAATGGCTTTTCTATTTTACATCAAAAGAAAAAAAGTATCTTCTCCAGTCCTATTCATTGGCGGGAGTTTAGTGGCATGGAGATACCATGAGCAGAAGCCAGCTCCTATGTCATTCTGGAAAGGGTTTACCTAAGTTCCTGGGGATTTAACTATGTGTTCCCGGTCATTACAGGTTTTATGATAAATATAATTATTTAGGCCAACTTGTAACAAAAATCTTTGTAGGAGCATCTGATGTGAATTGATCTCCGTGATGGAAAAAAGAGTAATTCCTACACTGCACTGTGAAAATCGGCTTCTCACAACTTCCTTCAAAGTCCTTGTGCTGCGCAAAAGCTGGCATTTGATTGCTGTCTGCAGTTTCATGGGTCCGTCCTAAGGGAACTCCTAAATTACCCTAATATTTTGGCAGGCATGACAAGGACATCCTTGAGGTAGGGTTTTAATTAGGTCACATAACAGGACCAATAGTAGATTATACAGCAGGAAGACTGCACCTTTTTATGTAGAAATATGTGATCATAGTGCTAGAGTCAAGACTGTCATTTCCATTATAAATCTTATTTATGTTTGGGGTTGCTATCTCGATTGCAAATATTTTCTTCAGACTAAAGTCTGGCTGACAAACCCGTAACTTGGAAGCAAATATTTACATTCTATGGAAAAAAACTTCAGTTTGGTGCTTTGGTGCTTCATGGATTGCATTTGAAGACAAAATAAAATCAGCCTCCATTTAAAAAAAAACTAACAATAAAAGCATACCACGTCCAAACAGTGATCTAAAATGTTGTCTCTCTCTGGGAAAGCAAAGAAAGATATGCATTAAGGCTAACATTAGCCTTGGGAAGGAAGTCTGCTGTATTCCCTTTATGGCCTAAAGTTATGAAGGTTCCTCCACAGGGCAATTTGGAGCAGGAGAGTAACTTTAGGTGCTTTGAGTCTAGCCCCCTGCAGAAATCTGTCTCTCTGCTGCCTGTAGGCATGCGCTTGCTGGCTGCAAAGGGTCTTTCTGAATATGTTTCAATATTCTAAAGATGCACTAATAAAAGAGAGCAGCCAGGGTGGGAAGAATTATGCTGTTGCAGCAGTTCCAACAGCTTTAGGAACAAACAACATTAAAAAATTGCCCCTTTTTCTCCCTTTGGTTTGGGTGTGAGCAGAGCACTGGTCTCACACAAGACTTGCCACACTCTTACTCCCCATAGCATCAAGCTGCGAGGACTTGCCAGGGTATTGATCCTCAAACATCCGTTTTTATCAACAAGCCGAGCATTTGGGGGAGAGGGAGTATATCCCAAACTTAATCTTGTCTACCAGCTTGCTTGCCCATAAAATCCGAAATGACTCACTGCTTAGTATTCTTAAGGGAAGAGCAAGATCCCAGAGGACTGGAGCTTATCATGACTGCACACACTGAGGTCCTTTTGAGGAAATGCCCTGAAAGCTCTTTATAAACTTTCTTACAGAGTGTAGTATTAACTAATTCACGGGGATGTTTTGTCCAAGAGAAGTACCTATTCAAGGAACTCTGTACTTCAGAGGCGGGAGCAGACTGGTCTTCCTTCAAAGCCCTCCGCTGGGCTGTAGAAGGTACCAGCAGGACTTGTGACACAAGTGCATTTTCAATTCCAGTCTCATAATTGCAGGAAAGGACTTACTTTTATTTCTTTGAAGCTAAGGCAGAACAGAACCCAACCCATGTTTTTTCCAGCTTCAAGGTAGTTAAGAGCTTCCTCTTTTTCATGTACTATTTTTGTTTCTGAAACTGTCAATTCTCCCTTAGCCCTAAGCCACTGATGCTTTGTGCTTTGAAGGTAAAGTAAGGGACACTCATCAAATTATTTTGACTGATTGATCTAAATTTCATTTCCCCGAGTCCTGAAACTTTTCCTCACATTAAATTGCATATAAAAATGATTCCCATATCCTTTATTTTCAGATGCAGTTACACAGTTTTAGATTAATACAGATGGTAAACAAATGTAACAAATAATGAGATCTTAAACCATTTCATGAGATTACTGTTCCACTAATAAAGCAGAACACAAGTCTTCCACAGCACCAACAAGTATAGCTGAAAGATGTAATCAAATACTGTGGACTACGGTTGAGGATTCTGGCAAAACAGGATTAACACATATTTGTCTGGCGAGTTGTAGAGTAAATTACAGCTGCTCTAAGGGAACTACTCCAAACTGATTAATGGGGAAATCTCTGGAACCACGGAGAACTGTAGCATTTCAGGGTACCTGAGCTACACTGAAAGTGTGAAATGCCGAGTATAAGCAGAATTCCTGTAAAATGTTTTTCTCTGTAGCTTCAGCGTATCTCCAGTGAACATATTTTGATACTTCGCCTGTGTAGTCTCCCAGTTTCTGAGGGTTTTGCAACTCAGAGGTGGTTTTTGAAGTCAGATGTGGATTCTAAGTGCTCAGTAAGGCTAGAGGGGGTGTCTAAACGCCCTGACTTAATTTAAACATTTGGGTTTTTTTGGTAGCGAGGCCACAGGTATGGTTACAAATTGTACAGATATCTACATGTGTGAGAAAAAACTTAGTTTCTCAGTTTAGATGCTCTGCATTGTCTTATGGAGGCATTGACATCCCTTCATTGACCACATAACAAAATGATGCCCCAAACTAACTTCTGCACCTATATTTAAATGCTTAAAAATAGGCTAAAGTGTATAGTGTGAGTACCCATTTTCTGTGAAAATAAAACTAGCTTTTTATTTCATTTGCTTTTGGGGCTGGGTGGGAAGGGAGAACATTTGGAAGATAAAGGAAGACGCCAAATGTAATTTCTCAGAGTTATTGTGTGTTAACAATGGGTGAAGTGCTCTTCACAGTGTGTGCAAAGGCCTAGAGAGGAGCTCACCCAACCAAAGCTTAATTAGCAGGAGCATCCACCCCTGGTTGGACTCTCAGCATTTGGGCTCAGCAGTTCAGCTCTGCCTGGATGTTGGTTACCACCATGAAATCTCTGGCCTAGCCATAGCTAACCGTAGCCACAAACCAAACTCTTTGCTGGAATCAATATTTCAGCATAAACTTCTCCTAACAGTTTCTTCGGAGATGAGGGGGGGAAGATATTAGCTTTGTTTTTTTTAGAGACTAAATACATTTGAAGAGTTGACATTATTGCCTGGAGTTATTGGTTTTACACGACACTGTGAATAGATCTTATTAATTTTTATATTTTATGATCAAATGTGAAGTTAGAGCTGTATTTGTAGGAACATTGAGTACGCAAACATACTTTGCAAATATACTTAAGCTCTAATAATTACAGAACATGATCATTCTGTCTGTTTTTTCAGTAAAATCCAGTGAATCCCTAAATATAAATCAAGAAGCACTCCTTAATTTTATTTTTCAAGTTAAAAAAAAAAGAATATATACATTTCTGCTGAACCAAAAAACAAAAGGAGCATGCATCACATCTAAATGTAATCTTCTTGAAGTGAAATCAATTCCACAAACCACTCTGAGATGTTTCCTTTAGTTTGTGGATTTAAATTGTTTCTAAAACCTTATTAATCAAACCTCTGTATGGAAAGATTCTAACTTTGCTGTGACAAAAGGAGGCTATTCCCAAGCCATACACACGCTTCACATTCATTTTCACACCTCATGCTGCAGAGATAAAAATGCTCTATTTTTGGCAGACATGATCTGAACATTGTGATGACCTTAAACTATGGGATAGCTTTAAAAATCAGAATATGGAGTCACAATTTTACATTAAAGAAAGTATATGAATCATGAAATTATGGAAGCAAATGATTTATTCAGGATGGAACTTAAATTTTAAGGGATTCCCATATGTGGATGAACTCTACTTATGTGTTTCTTGTCCTGAAGATTTCTCATGTGACTGCTTTCCTACACATTTCAAAGTAGATATCTGAATTTTTAAACAGTTCAGTGTATTAAAATTATGTGAAAATACACATAAACCTTGCATTTATAAAATGGTTATGTCCTCCTTCTAATGGCAGAAGGCAGAGGCCTCAAAATCCAATACGCATTTAATCTGTGTACGTATATCCAGTAAAACAAATTTATAAACTATTGCAGAAACTCTCTGTAGAAGGACAGCTGTTTTCTGTGTTTTTTTGAAGAATTTTCCATGTGAAAGAGGCAACTTTAAAATATAAGTAATGTGGAAGATTCCAACCAGATTTAAATCAAATCTCTGCCTTTGTTATAAATTTATTTTTTTGTTTCTGTTGGATTTGTCTCTCTGCCCAGTCACAGTGTCTTTCCTGATAGTTCATTGCCTTATGTATTTATTCCTGTGTTGACATCATTTAAAATTGCTGAAGAACAACAAGGTGCTTTATGCTGAGCAAATCTACAAACTTTAAATCTGATAGATTATCATAATGACTTCTTAAAAATCTTTCATGATTTACACTTGGCAGCTGTACATCAACAAGAAAAAATATGGTGACTAATTATCTTTAGAGTAGCAGCACTGGATTACAAGTGTGTGATTTCTGATAACTTTTTTTTTCCTAAAAGTTAAGCGATGGTGATATTTGTACCGCTATAAAAAAGAACATGACCCTAGACCTTCCTATATATGTAGTAAAAGTTCTTTGCATATAATGATAATTTACCCTTGTTTCATATAATTAAAATATTTTAAATAATAATAGAATATGAGGAGATGTATTTGGGATGAGATACCAAGAAGGAAAGCAAAGGCAGAAGAGTTCTTTGTATGATCTATACATGAGTAGCATACATCAGAACTGAAATGAGTATCTCTCGAATAATTTCATAAAGTATGTTTAGTCTTTACAATATTGCTTTGACAAATGAATGCAGCTCACTATAGGTGTGCATCAAGAAATATGTTCCATTCATCTCTCTTTTATCTATCCAGGGTTCACAGACCCCTGTGTATTTCACACACCAGATCCACATAGTGTTTGGACACCCATCAACTCAATCCTTCCTGCTAGCATCTCTTGGGTTAGTGCTGCACTCCGTCTTCCCATTCTCCTCTGGGAGCTGCTAACCTGAGCTCTCTTCTGACATTCCTGTTACACTGGGTCAATGCAGACCTCGACTGTCAAGTTCTGCCTTGTGCTTCCTTCTGTATTCCCTTCCACAATGGAGCTGTGGACATTGAGTTATCTTCACGACTCTGATCTTTTAGACCTTACTACAGGATTTCTAATTCTACTGTGAAGTCAGATCCTACTTCTACCCTAAGAAATAGTCCAAAGTAAATCTGTCCTAGGCATTATTCTTGGTGAACTACCAACAAGACACGATGAGTTCCCTAACATCACATTAAAAAAAAAATGGTGGCTTCACATAGCAAAACCAGTGGTAATGGGTTACATTTCAAAGCAGCGTGATTTTGTACATGACAATTTTAGAATGGAGGAAGTTTTAAAAGTTATCAGAATGATTTTTGGCATGGGGATCAGGGATTACAAAACTCACTGAGTCAAAATCTTCTAATGATGACAATCCCTAGGCTTTAAAGAGGTACAACCCCTCTGAAGTTAATTAATTCAGAATATTATAGTAATAATAATTAAGATTAATTCAGAATATTATAGTAAAAAATCACACTTCTAGAAAAGAAGAATTCAAGGAAGGAGGCAACAGGGGTGAACAAGAGGACAGTGGGGGCTTGCAAGGCATGTTCCCTCTGTCTCCTGTACCTGCCCAGGAACCACATCCTGAACATGTGCCCTCGTGAAGCCACGTGGCTCTGGTGCCAGAAGTGGTGCGAGACAAAAGTCATTGGGAAATATGTGGAATTGGTCAAATGATGACCAAGCCTAACACAGGTCTCTAGGAACCCTGCAGGTTATTGTAAGGACTCCAAGGCCTAATCTGAGCATGGGAGGGGGTGCTCTGAACCCAAGAAGAAAGAGTTGTAACACAACCCTACAAGTAACAGAAATTAGATGAAATGTGAACAAGCATAATATAGGTGGGGAAAACATAGTCAGAAACAGTCAAAATAGTTTCCCTAGGCACTAACTGAAGATCTAAATGTTTAAAATGTGGTGAGATAAAATATATACATTGATTTTCCACAGTCTCTTGCAGGTTTCTTCTGATGTGAACTGCTCCGGCTCTGAGCCTTCCCTCTGTTCTTCCTCTTCTGTCCTAAACCACACTGCACACCCTCGCTTGCCATTTGAATGCCACTCAGTGAACACTAAGCAGTGCCACCAGTACCTGTCACATTTTTTTTCTTCTGCCTTCTTTTCCAGAAGGCAAAGATCTCTTGAAATTTTCTTTCTAAAAAGAATGATTTGTAACATTCTTGTTTTTTTCCTAGGTTTGAAAATATAAAATAGGAAGGATGTTATTTTTTCTCATTGTACATAAACACATGTTTATTTATTAGGACAAAAGTGAACAAAAGGACAAATAAGCTATAAAACATAAGAAGAAGAAGGAAAAATTATTGTATTACACTGACATATGTTTTCCGCAGTCATGCTATTAGCAATTGCCATAATAAGGGTCTCTCTGCCTGCACAGGGGCCTTACTCTGGCAAATATAACAGCATAACAAACCCAGAGAGATCAGAAGCAGGATTTACACGGTGATGTCCCAAGTGAAGAACTAGTTTCAGATTTCTGAATTTGGGATTTTCATACTTTAGGACTTGCAGATCTTTATAGCCATTTGAGTTAAGTTGTGTTGATGGTGCCACATTTTCTTTCCACTTCCTAAGTGAGATTTTCTTCTGATATAACATTCAGAGAAGCACATTTTAACTGTGCATATAGAATCTCTTCTGCATTTGAAAAATGTGCTAATGTGCACAGGATGTATTATTCATATCATGCCTGCTGTAATCTACATACCTCAGGAAGAAGTATTCACATTCTGTGTTTTCATTTGTTGCACAGACAATACTGATGATGCACACTAGAACTGTGTGACTGTCTTAAAGTACAGTTGTTGGTCACCATGGAAATTTAGTGTAACTAAGTAATCTTAGCACACAATTAACATTCCTTTATTAATTAGTATAATGCTTCTCAAACTTAGCGGCAATAGTTCCTGAGCACTTTGGCAAATGGTGCGGTAACGATATGCACTGATTCAGAAAAAGCAAAAGGGTATACATTTAGGAGCAGGCACTGAAGTAGTTATTGTAGGACTCCATATTTTCCTAATGGTTCAAAGTTTTATAGTTTGCAAGCAAAAGAATATTGATCTTCCGTCTTCCCAATAACGAATTCTGCAAACTAAACCCAGAATTTGAAACTCAAGATGAGCTTTTCTGGCTTTGAATATGAAAAATTATGCCATGGAAACATAATAATTTTTTTTTCGCAATAACTACAAGGCAATGCAGCTCTGTAGCTATAATGTAGTTCCATTAGAAATGAAAAATTACAAGACTCAATTTTTATCTTTTGCAGTAAGTAAAAGCCAAACAGACTTTCAAACCCATCAAATGAAAGAATGCTATCACAAGCTGACGAGGAATTCAAGAGAAAATACTCTCCGTCCAGAAATCATTTTCCATCTCTTCTATAGTCATATTAATAAATTCCAAATGAGAAAGAGATCTAGCCTTAAAAATTAGTATAGCTTTTCCTCCTCTCTCTCTCTTTTTGTTAGTGGAGAGAAAAACTTCACTTGGGGCTCCAGGACCTATACAGGAAGACACTGGGGCACACGAGAAGAGTTTGCCACAATATATTCCTGACCGGAAAAGTCACTATGCCGTCAGAGATCTTGTTGACGTTTCTCTGTTTCCAGTGCTGAGATAGCTCTAAAATGCTTAAATAGACAAGGACTTGCACAGCCTTTATCTCTGCAGGCTTAGCTCAAGGTACAGAGGACGGGCTCCTTGCATTCCTCTGTTGCATCCCACAAGACACCTCCGGGTCACCCCACGTCCCTGGAAGTGTGCAGCAACTCTTCCACTCCCTCAGACCAGTGAGTTCACTCCTGCTGCCCAAGTCATAGGGCCCTGACTCTCCTTACCCACAGCCACCTGCTGCACCTCTCAGGAGGGCAGTTGTGCCTCTTTCTGCCCCTTACATGGCACTGACAGAGCCACTCATTTTCCCTCAAGGCAAGTTGATTAAGTAGGGCTCTATGACTGCTCCTACTGCATAACAGCAGCTCTGTGGCTTCCACTTTTCTCCTCTGTTCGTGCCAGGCTTCCTCATCCTTCCCCTTCCATGCCCCTCTTTCCCCATTTCACTTCCCTGTGCCTATGTTTTATAGAAACAATGAAGTTCTTAAATCAATCCCTTCATGAAATTAAACAAAAACAAAAAATCTGGCCTGTGAGCTGCATGTCTGCCCAAGCTGCCGCTGATGCTTGCTGAACACTTCTTTGTGTCTTTGCTTTTCTACAGGACCTCAGAAACAATCTGGTCACTATCAGACAAATGCACTTTAAATGCAGGCTTTGCTGGTTTGATTCGGAAACCCAACTAGTGTGTTTAATACCATTCAAGGCTTATCTCTGTTGCCTGTATCCCCTGCTGTATTTGATCAGAGGTCGATGTGATCTGAGCGCTCTGTTTCCTGATACTATTCTGGGTTCAATAGATTCTCTTTTGCCAGGAGCTGTAAGTGTGAGTCCAGATGTTCCCTGCTTAGAAGTTAATGCTTTTTAGCATGAATTGTTTCAGGCAGCAATGCTTAAAAAAATCAAGAGTAAGATGTTCTCCTGCAAAGACCTTTAAACAAGAACTCATCGAAGTCAGAAATGCTTCACCTAAACCACCTGGCCCCTGCTCACTTGCGGTTTTTCTTACACATGAAATTTTTCAGGTATCACTCCAGTCATTTAAGGGTTTTTAAAGATCAGGTGCAGAGTGCTGTCACTTAATAGAAGTTGATGATGAAGACAATGGGTACAGACTGTTCTTGTAGCTTCCTACAGTTGCACAGCTTTGCGGGGAAGGAGCCCTTAGTCAGAAACCAGGAGCTTTTCATTTACTGGTTAGCAAATTTCAGATTCTTCTTCTGTTTAGGAGATGAGCAAGCTACTAAGCAAAACAAGCTGCAAATTTAATTCTATGCATAATAACAAATATTCATACGAAGGCCTTTTATCTAGTCCTTGCAAAACTTATAGTCTGACAGAATACATAGCAGTGTCTCTCGTGGTATGTTAATCTAGCATAAAGAATGGCAGATATTGGTAAATCCTTTTCAGTTCCCACTCCATTTAGTGGAAAAATTATCACAGATTAAACGGTGGAAAATATAGGGCTGATATGTTAGTGTGAAAAATCAGAAAAGCTAAGTGCAATAGGGTCTTCGTGTTTTGCACTAATGACTGGAATTTCTAGCATGCTTTGCCGAGCTTTGTGAATAAATGAGAATGGCTGAATTATTTTAAGTATAATGTATTACAAAAGAAGCTTGTTTATTTTACTGCTGTGTTTAAGGAACAGTCAAAACCAGAAGCAATAATGATACTACTGGTGCGACAGTAAGAGATAAGAAAGAGCTTTATATATAACCTGTGTTCTTGTGGAATCGTCTGTATGGAATCCTCTGACTAGTCATGCTGCCAAGCTGCCTTCTTCTCTGGCACAGGGTTGTGCAATCTGCTAATGAACTATTTAAAGCTAACATCTAAAAAGCATTAATAGAACCTTTTAATGAACCCACTCAGTCTATTTTTTTCCAGTTATCTTGACAGGTGTGTTGAGTTTATACAACTTACACTATGTAATAGTATAAAGGAAATGTGCTGTAGCATATCCTGTAGGACTAACAATCTCAATATGATCGTCCGTCTCTAAACACACTGCTGTCAAATATATGGTTATTAGTAAAGCAAAGCTCGCAAGTTAAAGAGAAGTATCCAGATTTTCACATTGCAGAAGATGATCTAAGAAATTATATCCCAATGGATAAATATTGCTCCCATTGATATAATCCAGTTCCTCTCTGGTGAAATCGTGTTATTCCAGTTTCACACCTGTATAGTCAAAATGAGAATTGGTGTATTTGTCTTCTCCAAACTAATATTCATACAAACAACACTACATCCTTCTATGAAACTGTAATATTCATAGTAATTTTAGTAAACATTCACTACACTGAGTCATACAAATCCTTTAGGAAGTACTGTTTTCAACTTAATTTTACAGGCAATCCTTTTCAGGTGTCATGGAAATGAAGTTTTTCCTCTAATTATATCTACTCATTATCACAAAACTGGTGAGCCAATGGAGAACCCATATGGTTGATTGTTTCTGTATTTCCACATCACACTTTCCCCACTGTCCATTCAAGAACATGAGTGATATTTTTGCTACAAACACTGAATGCTTTGAATCAACGTTAAAATGAGGGTTTAAAAGTGATTGCCCTAAAACCCTGCATATGCTGCAGAGATATAATGAATACACTACAAGCAGTTTTTAGTGATGCTGTGATGGCAAATATAAGAAAATAAAGTGAAAGGAAAATAAATTGTGTAATGGGAATGTGAAGTTAGTTCTCAAATTATCTAAGAGTTCTGCCATATAGAGGCCTAGGAAGGAGCACACAGTCTTGAGAATATGAGTTTAAATTATGGGAAATATATAAAGGCTGTGATACATCTCTTGTACCTTAAATTCTTGGGCAACTTCTATTCTGTGTTTCTGATCCACTGTAGGTAGTAGGTCCTGTTTTGTGGGGAAGGTGGTACAGACCTGCATGCCATACTTCCATCATTGCTTTTATTTCTGCAGCTAAATCCTAATACTAGAGGAGAAAAATTAAGTCAGCTTTAAGTTAAAGTACTAAATGAGTCTGGATAACAGACTGCTTTTATTAGTTCCTTACTTATTTTTATTTCATGAAGCACTGTTTAAAGAAGTATTGTCATGAGATGCAAGGAGACAAACATGGTGGAGGACCAGACTGAACTGAAGGAGCAAGACCTCACAGTATTATCCACACAACCTAGTGAAGCGCTCCTGGCAGCAATCCAAGCATCGAACCATTCCCAAGTTATGTCAGAGAGAAGAAAAAGCAGGTGGCTCTGGAAAGGATCTCACCAGATACTAATGTGGACTTTCGCAGAAGCAGATTAATCTCAGGGGACAGTCACTTATCTGCATTGTTAGCACCCACCGTTAATGATCCTATCACCCTACATGCAATGTTCCAGGTTAGAGTAAAGCTGTGAGTAGAAGTGCTACACCTGTAGGATAAGTATACCTATTGTGTCTGTATCTTAACACAATGTAATTTTAAACTAAAAACTTTTACACAACAGAGACTTCAGCTTCTTCAGGTTCTGCAAGTTTCTGGTACTAGGAAAGCTTTTCCCTCCGCAGGTGATGAAAAGTGTAGTAGAGTAGAAAGCTTTGTTTCTGATCACCAGCATCTTCATTTGTCTTGCCTTTTTGGCAGAAAGTTATCAAATCATTATCTCACACATTCCTGAAGAAACTTTGTATCACACTGAAAGAATTCCTGTGGACCCAGGCAGTAGTTCAGAATGAAAAAATCCTTATGATAAACTGTTCCTGCAGCAAAATAATAATGACTTGCAATGTACGGCAGTAACACTCTAGGTGCCTTATCTCTTTGATTCATCTGAAATCAGTCCCTGAACTAACCACTACTAATTTATATTTTATCCATGTGGATGTCATATGCAATCTCATGAGACTTCTACTGTAACTGAGCAGCAATTTAACTAATCATTAGAAAGAGTATCTTAGCCTAGTGAAATAATTTCTTATTCATCATAATAATACCAATCATAATGGATTCATTTGATATTACTGCCACTGTCATATGCATTGCCATGGAAATTCCATTATAATTTTGGTATAATGTAACATTATAATAAATGGTCAGTAGTATGAGGCTGAGATGACGTTGTAAATCTGTAGAGACACTATATTTTCATACAGTACCTTTATACCCTGAAAAAGCAATATAGAAGTGCTTGTTGTTTTCAGAGAGCGTCTGCAGAGAAATGGCTAACAAGCAATACCTATAGGTAAATTATTTGTTAAAACAGGAGATCTATTCAGAAAAGGCTTGATTCCCATGTCAAATCATGCAGAAAATTTTAGGTCTATGTTGTAACAAGTAACTGTAACCCTGATGTCTGTAGCCCAATGAATTCTTACCTGCTCAAAAGGCAAAGCATTATCTCTGCCCGGAGTCCTGAACTGTGAGCCTATGTTTTGGATTAGTCAGCCTGTCTCCTTTTTATGTTTTCATCATTTGTAAAGGTCTCCTCTTTGTTCTCAGAACCACAATGACTTTGAAGCTTAGTTTTGTACTTACACGTATGAAAGTACATCCTGTTGCCACCTGAGTCCTTCTATTCAGGTCTGGACAGCTGTGGTCTCATCGTAGATGACAAGGATTTCAGAACAAAAACCATTAAGCCATGGGTGAACCACTGGGAAGTGTTACTCACTGGTTAAAGCATGTGCAGTTCTAAGCCACATAATTCAAAATGTTGCCTCCTGATATTTATGAAAAGGTTAATAGTCAGAAAATCACAAATGAGTAAGTGCAAATCAAGTATGGTAGGCATCTGCCTGACATACAAAGCAGGGTGCCACTATCCACTTCATTTTTAGCACCATGCCTGTTGCGGTTTCATGTCAGGTGTCCCTTGATCCTTTGTCATAGGATATTAACTTTAAATTCCTTCTCATTGTTGTTACTACCCTCTGACCTCTCTATTTCTTTAGATTTAACCATTTCTCCATTTTTTTCTCCTCCATTTTCTCCTGTTCCCTAGAAGTATTTCATTTCTATCTTGGCTATTAACTCCCTTTCTTCTCCCTTTCCTCTTTAGTAGCTCATTTTTCTCTGTCCATTTATCCCCCTTCATTGCTGTCTTGCCAGAAGTAGCTATGTTCTTTCTTATTTTTGAGAATATGTCACCTCAGAAATCCAGAGAAAGATCAGGGTTATGATATTTCTTATTTTCTTCCTCACTGATCGCAGAGGGGTTGGAGCTGCTGAGAACTGGCATTCCTTTAGCTGGAACTGAGAGAGGCAGCTGTCACGACTGATGGGATCCTGCGGGGAAGGATTTCAGTGATCTAAGTGACAGCTCCAGCTACTGTGCCAGAACAAGTGAGTGGAGGTCATATTGGGAGGAAAAAGACAGAATTTTACTCTTGTTGCTGAAACTCTTATTAGCTAGCCTGGTTATCAGTGCAGGCAGGCACCCATGCGGGTGGTGATGGAGGTAGACACTGTGTACCACAGGCAATGGACTTTTAGGGGGACCTGGTGGCTGCCTCGCTCTGCTTCCTTATGTCAACAGTTACGAGCAAGGAAAAATTTGTCTGAAGGCTGTAACGAAGCAAGAAGAAAGGCAGAGGTGACTGGCTCCCAGTGGCTGGCTACTGGCCAAGAGCTGCAGACCCAAAAGTTGGGTTGAAGATTGTGAGGCTGAGTTACCAGAGAGCCCACAGGTACACAAGAGGAGAGAGAGCTAGGGATGGCTGTCATGGGCACTGCAAGCAGTGGAGGAGAGAGTGGCCTGAGTCAGGTGGATACGAGACAACCATCACACCCAGGAAGAGGGGATCTGAAACTCCAGATGTCTCCCAAAGAGTGACACTGTGCAGGTATGCTGTAAGAATGGAGCAGCAAAATCCTGGTGAGATCTCTAGCTAGAGTCACAGGATTTAAAGGTCTGACTTAGATGACTCAAAGAGATGTAAGTTCCCAGCAAAGGGATGTAAAAGTCACATCAGAAGAACCATCCAAACAGCATTTGTGTGCTGAAAGAGCCATGTTATGAGCTGGATTGCAATAGCACCCAGATAAAAAAGCCAGAGCAGTGGCCCCAATGAACTCGGTGTAGCGCATCCTTGTACCGGCAAGTGCTCCTTGCTTTGAAGGGCTGCCAATCTGAACTTCAAAGGCAAAGGCGAGCACTGTAAACCTTGCAGCTTCAGAGGTGCTAACTGACCTTTCCAAGGTCACACAGCTCAGACAGGTGGAATATCACCCATCTCTTCCAACACCTCGGTCAGTGCCCTACCTGCTAGACCATATTTCCCAGCAACACTCACGCTCGTCTAATTACTCTTATTGCCTTGGAAACCTGCATGACAGAGCAGACCCATTTATTGCTTTTTTGAGACCCTCTAAGGCCAGCTCTGAGAATTACAACAAATCTTCAAGGTCACCACAAGCCCACCAACTACTACCTTGTTTATCTTTTTTTCCCTCCTCTGTCCTCCTTTCCTTTTTTTAAGCAACAAAACTAGCTCAGAGAACTCAGATATTTGTTCCTCTGAAAAGTCAGGAGAAAAAATATTTGATGCTTTTGCCGTTGCCTTTTCTGGCCAGATGATACAGACACAGTAGTGCCTAAGAGGGCATAAGAGCCTTTCCATATGATTTGCCCTCTGTGGAACTTCAATTGCATCAAATCTCCAACTCCAATGTGACTTATAAGATGAAGCTGGATAAAATTTATGGAGAAAGGGCAATTCAGCCCAGCCCTTGCCTCAACCACCCCCCCAAATATTAAGCCTGGATAATGCTTCTGTGGATGCTACAGACAAAACTTTTGAAGAAAATCACTGCTGGCTTAAGGATAGGGGTTTGATTGGGCTACATTTATTCTGCAAGTCAAACAGCTTACACGGATCTTGGCAGCATTAAAAGCAAGACACCAGCTAAGTCACAAAGCAAGAATGAAAATTTTGAAGCCCTTGAAACTCTTAGGGGACTGGATCCAAGAGACCAATTCTTGGTACCACAGACTGATACAGTTTATTTGAAAAATTCTGGTACGTATTATTAATATGCACAAAATGTCAGTGTGTTTGGATTTCAGGTTTTTGCTTGGAGTCTACTGTATCAAAACATTCAAAATTTAACCTAGCAGCATGAAAATAAAATAATTTTCTCCTGTCCCAAGCAGATCTTGCAGGAATAAATTATTTTTATTTCAAATGTTTACAAACTGCAGGTTGTTCAGCCACTATACAAAGTATTGGACGTTAACACGCACAGAGCAGTTACAGGCTGCATTTTCTTAAGATGCCAGAGAACAGGATGTTTGCACCGGGATTTTGCAGAAGACAAGAAGCTATGACGGAAAAAAATGATACAGTTTCTTTTAGTTTCCTTGCTTTTCTCCTACTACTTTTGCATAGGAACTGGGACACTGTGTTACTTAACTGGTTCTAAAACATTGTGGATGGCATAATCTTGCAAATTCTGCTTGTATTCCAGGCAAATTTTGCCTTGTACAGGAGTCAAATACACTATCTGGGACGTAAGTATGTGAGATTATTTTCAAGAACTGCATTCTCATGTTCATGGCCCATGCCCTCAGATAAGTTACCTGAAGCAGAACTCAGAGGCAGAGCAGAATGAACAAACTATACTGAATCAATAATGCTGCTACTAGGGGATGAAGGTTTGGAATAAACTTCCCAGCATATTTTCTACACATACATATAACACCAGGAGGCTTTTTTTTTTTTTTTTTAATAAAATATTCCACAGATTAGATAAGAAAAACAAGTCCCTTTCAGGGAGGACCAGCTTTCACTTTGATATTCCTTGGAACACTACATCAGAGAATCTCTGCATTTATTTGAACAGCAAGCAGTAGTAGTCCTGTCTATTCCAGTTGTAGGTCACTAATTATGAAATAATTGTTTCCATATTTCTAAGCAAGATGTCATTAGGCAAGGGAACACACCGGTTACCTATTTGTCTTTTTCCATTTTTCCCTCTCACTCTCCATTTTGCAGACATACTATCATCCCTGCACAGCACTGCAGACTCAGCAGTGGCTTTAAACAACCAGTCAAGCGTTGAGAAGGTGGAATTCCATCTGGGCAGGCTGTTTCACTTTGGCACCACCTAAAAGGTGCAATAACCAAGAAAAGAACAGCTGAAGGAGCTAAAGACATGTTTTATTTTCACTTAAGAAAACACAGACATTCAAAATCAAGTAATTTATCCTCTCTGCCTCCTGATACCCCACATGACACGGAGGTAAAATCCACTGCGTTGACAGGACACTTCATGCATAACGTATTGATGAAGATGCGCACAGAAAGGGGAAGACTGCCCTCTGGTATTACTGTTAGGCTTTGCCAACACATTCATTTCAGCATGACAAATTCTTAGCATAAATACATATTTTCTCTCTAATATAGTTGCCTCCCAACAATGGAATTGACCATGTACCCAAAACTAGCATTTCAGCATATGTACACACAATAACTTTCAACGGTATCACTGGAATGTAATCCAGAGAAATAGGCTATTATTGCATAAGCCTTCAGGTAACAGATCCGTGAAACACAGTAAAACTGTATTAAACTAATTTTTATAATGTGCCTGTGCATTAAACAGAAGATTGGAAAAGTACTTCAACATGTATTTCTGTTTATTCTGCAGGCAGACAGGAGAGCCCAAGGGATGAGAAAAACTCCTTATTTCCTAGTCCAATGCATATTTATATTAGGCAAAAAGAAAGACTGGAAGGGAATAAATGGCAGAGGGAGAAAATGGGAGAGTAATGAAAAATAATGCCTGAAGTAGACAGATACAAAAAGAAACAGGAATGACAAGGCAAGAAAGTAAAGAATTAAGGAGGAGGATGAGGGAAGCAAAGTGAGGAAAGAGGAGAAGGTGTCTCATGAGAGCTTTGTTCTGATGGCATCACCTGTCTTAATTTCCTCTCAGGAACGCTGACTTGAAAGTACATTCAAAACCTCCCATGGATTCACACCAGGAGAAATGAGATGAAACAGAGATGTTCTGTCTGTTCATTTTCACCCCGTCTCCCAGTTTCCATTAACAACTTTGCACAACACTGATTAATGTGTATTGACAAATGTCCCTATGGGATTGGGAAACATCATCCTTCAGTCTCCAAATGAACACACATTGAGAATAAACAGCTTGCTATAGGTCATACAGGACATCTGTGACAAAGCTGGAAATTGGCCCAGTCTCGTGAGTTT
>Ga0065711_1005450_pt1 | contig 26667 bp, 14 predicted proteins | sample Hoacrofraction12_FD_59098 | JGI IMG/M metagenome (GOLD analysis project Ga0065711, IMG submission 59098) | Hoatzin crop microbial communities from Cojedes, Venezuela - Epithelial fraction 12 v2 (version 2) | ecosystem: Host-associated > Birds > Digestive system > Esophagus > Crop | place... | reverse complement strand
CCTTCAGATATTTATAAGCATTTATTAGGTCCCCTCTCAGCCTTCTCTTCTTCAGGCTGAACAAGCCCAGCTCCCTCAGCCTCTCCTCGTAGGAGAGATGCTCCAGTCCCCTCACCATCCTCGTAGCCCTTAAAAATAATGTTTACTCATAGCCATTAAAATAAAATAATGTTTAGCCTTGTAGCCATTAAAAATAATGTTTGCTGTTGCATTCTACATCGTCTCTGTGCTCCGAGCCCGCGGCTGGCTTCCGTCAGGAGTACCACGGCTTAGCCTGTTAACTTCATCTGTGGAAGATCATGAATATCAAGTTTTCCTTAGGAAGCAGATATTATCTACACAAGCTCCTTTTTTCAGTATGTAAGATCACTAAGCAAGAACTGTATACTAACACACTTCTAAGAGGTGAAGAATGGCCCAAGGGAATTCCTTATCCATGGATGGATGCGATGGCAATTCTCAACCCTCTCTGAAAGCAAAGTGGTAATAGAAAGAAGCAGTATGTCTGAATGAGTAGCGTCAGAAGCTGATAGAGGATGGAAGGGTTCTGGTCCCATCCGTACAGGCTCTGCAGTGAGCCAGGGGGTGGTTCTTGCTTTGCAGATGGTGGGGTCCACCCCCCTCAAACCTTCAGAAGTCCTGGTAAAAACCGTATCAGTCTTACTTCCCTCTTGTGCTAAGCGTAGACTGTGCACGTGCTAGCAACAAGCCTGGCAGAGCAACAGATGGGAGTGAGATGTAAACACCAGAGCGGGTGTGCACGGTCCTCCACGGGGATTTCATCGACTGGTTCCAACGTCGCAGAGACAGGCAGACAGCGGCTCAAGCTAAACGTGAAAAAGGGAGCATAGGAAAACGTTACAAGGATAAAGGCATTGTTTTTATGTTTTCCAACATAAACCAACTGAATGTTCTCATTTTGTTAGCGTTGTGGTAATGAATAACCAGTACTGTTTGTGCTTTGTACTGATTTGTCCTATCAAACCTCTGGTGTGGATGTGTATTTTCATAGAAGTCAACTACAAAGTTTTCTGCTAAGAGCCATATGGCGTTACACCTAAAACACATCAGAACTGCCAGCAGAGTGAACTGTCCCCAAAACTGTATCTGGTTTTGCTTCAGAAGAAACTGGGTAATTATTTTTCCCAACAGAAAGCCTGTGAATGAGCTAACATTTACATTGTGTGAATGATGAGATGAGGGCTCAAGAGTGAACTGGGGAGGTGTGCCGCTTGATACTGCAGATGTACCTTTTGAGATTTTAAGATTTCCACAAGCATCCAAAAACTTATTTAAATAAGGTTTAATGGTTTATATGGATATTTTTTTTTCAGCTTTTCAAAATGGTAAGGAAATACCAACACATGAATGATCAAGTTAACACATAGTTTTTATAATGGAGAACAGAGTTGAGCACTTCTGGAATTTAACACAGCTGACCTGTAAGTAGCCTCAGACAGGTGCTTTTAATGACATTTAGACAGACATCACTTTCCCAGTTCCATCAACCAGGAAATTTTGCTATTAATAGATTCTACATTTTTATATGAGAGTGAGTTTTTGAAGCAAGTCTATAAACAGAGTGGTTTTATTTTAGACATGCTTCAGTGGTTACTTAATAATTGCAACATGCATTAAGCTCTGAACAGTCTTCTGACAATCACGGGGTTATTCTTCATATTTCAGAATGTGCCAATGGTTTTAAGTTTAAGAAATTAATGAAACAAATGCCACCTTACATGTTTACAAAAAGACAATATATACATATAAAGACAGAAGAAATTAGGTTTAATGAGAAGTATAATGTTGGATCTCTTCAGAATATAAAGAGAATATAAATATTTTTAAATGGTAGAAATAATTTTACAAACTGCATAATGTATTAAGACAGAAAAATAGTTCTTGTGAAAATTAACAAAACAGTCCTTATTCATTATGTGGACAAAGTGGTAATTAAGAAAGGAATTTTAGAAAGACATATTTAGAGAAATTATTTCAGCTAAATTTAACATTTCATTGTTGGTTATGTAAATAAAACAAAGCTAATACCTGACTTTATTCCAGCTGCACAGAGAATATGATTATGCTCCATACGTTATATGCATTACTTTCAAAACAGCTGGAAATAGTAACAGTTCCCATTGCTTTTAAAAATTAAAACTGGAAGACAAGCTATTCTTTCCATTGGTAGGTTACTTTGCATGTTACATTAATCTCTGAAGTAATAAAGAAAAGGTTTTAATTTTTTTTACAGTTAAAACTTTCAGGTATACATGACTGATGAAGCTCAGTTCCACAGTGATTTTTAGTGTAAAATTCCTCTCAGCAGATTTTAGGCATCTTGTCCAGAGAACAAGCCATATGAGGAGCGGCTGAGAGAGCTGGGGCTGTTCAGTCTGGAGAAGAGGAGGCTGAAGGGAGACCTTATCACTCTCTACATGAAAGCTACCTGAAAGGAGGTTGTAGTGAGGCAGGTGTTGGTCTCTTCTCCCAGGTAACTAGTGATAGGACAAGAGGCAATGGCCTCGAGCTGTGCCAGGGGAGGTTTAGATTGGATATTTGGAAAAATTTCTTTACTGAAAGAGTAGTCAGGGATTGGAACAGGCTGCCCAGGGAAGTGGTGGAGTCCCCATCCCTGGAGGTGTTTAAAAAAAATGTAGATGTGGTACTTCAGGATACGGTTTAGTAGACATGGTGGTGTTGGGTTGATGGTTGGACTTGATGATCTTAGAGGTCTTTTCCAACCTATGATTCTATGATAAACAATAGCATCTGAGGTAGTTAGTGGTGTCCCTGCTCGCTGCGGGGGGGTTGGACTAGATGACCTCTAGGGGTCCCTTCCGATCCAAAACTTTCTATGATTCTATGATTCTATTATTCTAGTCATCCTAGGCTCTCCTTGCAATCAAAAGAAATGAGATTTTTTGGGGTACAATTCATCTAGCCAGCTCTAGGTTTCTTTATTCATGTGTCATGAATTACATCAAAGAATCACCCGTTTCTTTCCACTGATTGCCAAAGAAATGCCTGGCACACATCCTACCCTTTGTCACCCAGCCATCCTTTAGAACACTGCCTTGTATTTAAATATAATCAGTAGGGAAGATTTTGCCTGCATTCCTAGAAAGCTAGATTTATTGGATTATGTATTTTGACATGCAACAGTTTCACCATCATTTAAGTCTATCAGAACCTAAATTACTGTGAAAATACACCAGAATTAATTTTATCTACAGTGCCTTGGATTACTGAATATTAGCCTTTCTTTTTTTATTTGGCTTGTTGTTTTTTTAACTCTGTGAATTTTAACAGTTGTTCTGAAATATTTAGAAATACTCTAAAGCCATTTCTATGGGTGTCTGTATGTCTCAAATGGAAATCTTCATCACTTCAAGAGAAAGAATGCACGCATGAAAACCAAAATTCATACAGAAATAGCTAAGCAGGAAGATTTGTGTATGTAACTGGAACAGAACTATATGACCTACTATTTGGGTGTGTGTTGTACTCAATACCGAGTCTGAGAAGGCCAGAGTGTAACAAGAGCATGTTCCAAAGCTGTGTTTACCTGGGGCTCCTCTGTGCTTGGAAGATGTCACTACCTCAAAAACATACATATAAAAACAGTACAGCACTCACAGTCTGTAATTTGAAGGTATATCTGATCGGTATAACTGACAGACATGTCAGTTTACAGGATTTTACCTCATAACTGTATATTGTAAGGCAAAGCTAGAAAATATGAGCAAAGCTATTGCAGACTGTTAAGGTAAAGAAGGGTTACATATATTTATGAGAGCTTTTGTGGACAGTCAGCATCAACTTGTACATCAGTGAAATACAGTTCCTTGTAGAAGAAGGAACCTGAAAACTAAAAATATAACAGAAGATTTCATTTTGTGCAAATGTGAAGTTGTATTAAGGCATCTACTTCACCAACACCTAAAAAATATACCCCTAGTGAGATGCTCACGACTTAAAAAAAAACAAAACAGGATTAATGTCACCTGACTTTCTAATACAACTAAATTTAAACAGATTGTATAGACCTGTTTCCCTGTTTCTGCAGCAATACAGAGGGAAGAGAGACATCTTCAGTAGAGTAACTCTAACTTTACAAATTAAACATCCATTGGCCTGATGACTAGGGAAGCTCTCAGAGGCAGTTGTACTAGATGATCATCACAGGTCCCTTCCAACTGAAATATTCTATCCTATTCTCACATTTTTCCCTTTTCTAATGTCTCCTCCCTGCTCTTTCCAGGTCTGAGGTTCTGACTTCATTGTCTTGCTCTGCTCTTCTGTTTTATCGATTTTATATCAGAATTATTTCAACAAAAACCTCAAGCCCAGGCTTCCAGGCACAAAAGGTTCAGATAAGCATTCATCTTTCAAATTATTTTTTCTGACCTTTCAATTTTTAGGAGGCTCACTAATCTTGTTCAGCTATCCGCTAATCAGCATGAGAAGCTGCTTCAGTCTTTGTTTTACAATACATCCATTCTGTTAGTATTTCCCTTGGTGGAAAAAATGGCAATATTGGGTGATTATAGACTGAAATGTACTATAGAGATAGTCATAGCAGGCGTGGAGTGATCCATCAGATGTCACTTTGAAACAATGATTAATACATTATTAATATTTTCATAGATAAATAAACGTATCTTCTCAAGGCTGAACCTTTAATTTCCCACCCTTGCAGCTCTAAAATTTTCAGTAGCACTGTCATCTTCAAATGACATCTTTATCAAAATATTGCCAATAGAAACTTTCAGAAAACTATTATTTAACTTACTAGCTTTCCTATTTATAGAAAGTAGAATTACAGAACTGACAAAGTATGTGCAGTGACTGTTGCTATGTCTGTTAGGAAAAGTCATTTCATTTTGGCTGGTTTTGCACCCACTTACTTTACTTACTTACCCTAAAATGTCTATTTCTCTTAAACAAATGGTTGTCCAGAAACCAAAAAACTACATGGATCAGTTTTACTCCACTTCAGATTGCTTGAAGTTTACACAGTGGCACTAGTAAATAGTTTTGGCTGAGGAACTGACAGCCTGATATCATATGTATCTCTTAAGGATGCTTGAACTCATGAGAGAAAGTATTGTGTATATGACGTTACAGACCGAAACTGAACTCCAGTTCAATTATTTGTTAGCTATTCCTTTCCAAAGAGTAAAAGAGAGATCCCAAATATTATACACTGAAAAAGGTACTGAATCCTTGTATAAACCTTGAGTAAGGTGAAATCCTGCTTTGTGAGTTAGAATCTCAGCCTTCAAACAGCATTGACAGTGGCAGCTCATCTGAACCAGATTCTTTAGAAACCCATGATGAGCTAAAACTTTTTATTCTTGGTTTCCAGCCAAAAATTGGACTACTGAAAATATAGTATTGAAAACATAGATCCACTTCCAAACATGTCTGTTCTTCTGTGGGTTTCATTACTTTTTTCCAAAAGTATAAAATTTGATGAATACAGCTATTTGTGAATACTTCAAAATATTTTAGGTATTTTGTGACATAAAATAGCTAAGACAAGTAGTATGTTGTACATCACTAACCAAAGCAATTGATTATTCTCAATATGTTAAGAACATAGCTATCTATAATGTAATGTAATTTAATATGAGGGTTTTTTTTCTCAATACCACTAATTAATAAAGCTGATCTTTTTGATATGTTTTAAGTGGGTCTTTCTACATAATTCCACTGCTGTTCTTGTTGGGGGTTGGTTTTTGTTTTATATTGGAAATAGTGACTCTAGTATGGAAGGCTGCTGTTTCCCTTTATTTTTTTCTAGCATGACTTTGGAGGAAGGAGGTGAAGGAAAAAAAACAGGCTTGGAAGGAACCCTAAAATATTCAGGGGAGAAGTGGAGGATATTGATATTTTTCTTTCAGCTCTACTTCTCAGCTCCTTGTACGGAGAATTTCTATTACACAACAGATACAAAGGCTGTAGTAACTTAAGGATATTAAGGAAGCAGAATTGTTAAAAATGTTATCCCCTGAATCATGCCTGGACGCTGTTGCTCTGTCTATAGTACTAATAAACAGGTTGAGGGCATATAGCCGATACTCAACTGCTACCAGCACGCGATCTCCTGTGCAATGTGATTTGCTAGCATATAACTCCTGTGCTTCTGGTCCTTGCTAACTAAGGCTGTCACAAATGTTTAGATGCTGTCTAGGAAATACCACTAGACAGAGACTGTCCTCTCCTAGGCGGTAAGCATGAAGCCATCCCATGTGAGAATGAGAAAAGATTTTAGCTTTATGGATGTTTTTGCCACTGCCATCAGGGCCAGCAGACCAGTCCTTGTCCTTTTTATTTACTCATATAGATATAGGCTTAGAGTTTGCCCTAGATGATTGGTAGTCAGAGGATAACCAAAATAAAAGAGCATGGCTTTAATGGGAGTGCTTGGGACCTGTTCGTTATCAGAGATTGTGCTTCAGGTTGCAGACAAGCCTAAAGGAAGAAACAAGTTTGTCTTAGCACAGGAGAAGGATAAACTGCTCAGTGAAAGAGTTGGAAACAAAGTTACAAAAGCCATAAAAAAAAGTAAAAAGCAAAATTAGAGTATGCCTTAAAATAACTCCTTAATGTCTGCTCGTGGTTGTCCATAAGGATTTCCTAATGTGTATGTTAGCCATAAAAACTGAGGAAATAATTCAGCTACAGCTCATCCCAGAGTATTGCCTTTTGGAATCGGTTCCAAGCTTCCTCAGGGATGGGAAAACATTACCGTTTCTCCCAACCCTCCACGGCGCTGCAGCCTTGAGCAATTTTATTTCCCTTTGGTACAAATGTATCCTCTCTTTTTTTTTTTTTTTTCATCTGCTGTTATTCTAAGCCTGACTTACCCTGCTGTTCAGAGCAGATTCATCAAGTAGACCTCATCCTGCTTTCAGGGAGGTTGTTCAATTACTACTGTATTATTTAGTTGCACGTTGCTTCTAGCTTAAATAACATTCTGGTTAACAAGAAGTTTTCAAAACTCCTGTAATGTTTTGTTAATGTATACCCGAAGAAATATTTTTAAAATATATGTACGTGTATGTATGTATATATACACACACACACCAAAGTGACATTCTTAAACTTTTGTTTAAATCTTCACAGCTTAAACTACGAAGAAGATGTGCAAAGCAAGGGCCCTTCTTGAATATATCACAGCTTCTTCCCTACTTATCCAAAGGGCTATGACTGGTGTCATCCAATTAGGAAGCAGCTGGATTGTACACCTGGATTGACTAGCTGGGAAGTGTTCCGAGGTTCCTCAATTTAGACAAATTCTTAATGTTAATAATACAAATAATGTTAATAATATAGGTGAAAAATTGGACACTTTAGAATGTTTTGTCTCCTCCTGCATGCCTTTTGTCATTTTTTGATCTTCTGCCATTGTGGTAGCAGATGGTAGAAAAATGACTTTAATAGCTTTGATGATGTGAAGGTTCATTACTGAGCACCAGAACTAATGAAATCTGAAACAGAAATCTGTTCGCCTTTATTAGACACGTTACACCTAAATGCCCTGATTTTCTTGAAGCAATCTTTCTAAAACAAGTGCTTAAGTTTCCTGGATAGTCAATAGTAAGAGTTTGTTTCACATAGAGGCCTCAAGAGGGTGATTCTTCCTGCTTCAGTTTAACAAGCGAAGTTAAGGTAATTGGATTTCCTTATGGTATCTTCAAAAAAATCTAGCCTTCCTCATTGACTCTACAAGGAACTCAGGTGCCCTAAGAGCAGTTCAGTAGCTTACAGGATGGGATTAATCATACCTAATTTAAACTGTTTAAAAGCTGATTGTCTAGTCTAAGCTTATTGCTTACATTTCAACTATGATCAACAGCAGAGATCAACAGCAGAGGTAAGTCTTTCCAAGGATAATTCTTCTCATCCTCTGGAGGTGCCTGTTAGCTGCGCTGACTATAGATACCCTACTGTGAAATAAAAGATTGTAAGGGAATGATCTCAAACACTGGGTACCCACTTACTCACACTACTTAATTGCTTACCATCTTCCTGGAAGTGCCTTGGATTGTTACAACTTGTTTTCTCCCAGCCAAATCTACTGTATAAGATGCAGATTCAATTAATGATATTACAGTTGTTCAGCAAGCACCAGAATCAATTAAAATCTGAAGCAGAACTCCATCCATCTTTATTAGATACCTTACACCTAAGCTTCATGTGTTTGTAGAAGTTAAACATACAGAAAGGTATCAGACATTATATAATAAAATTTCCAAAAGTTATCGTCATCCACCTCCACCCTTAGAGTTACAGGACTGGTCATTCTGAAGATTTTCTACATATATTCACTTAGGTTGAGTGTTCCCAAACTATTACAAGTGAGAGCCCAACAGGGTGATAATAGACTCGAACAGCGGTATAAGTTTTCCAAGAGTTACAGCAAAATGAAAGCTTCGTAACTATAGTTGTTTCACATATCGCAAAACATGAAAAAGCCCTGAAATGTGCTTTTCTCCCAGCTTATCATGCTGTGAGGTTACTGACTCTCTTGGAGACCTTTCAACTTCAGCTAGTGTCATTTTTACCACTTCATAAGACCAAAGGCCAAAAATGTAACCAGCTGGAAGCAGCAGTATCCTAACATAAACAGAATGGAAAAGATTTTTTTTTTGTTTCCATTCCTTCCCATAAAACTTTGGTCTAAAACAATTCATTTTAAATTCTCTTACCTTCAGTTTCATGTTTTTTTCTATGCTGTCCTTTATGTCAGGAAGAATGAATATATATCACTGAAATGTTTCTTTAAAACAACTTCTGTGCCTTTCGGCAAAAAAACATGTTACAATCAAATTTAAAATAAGATGTACACCAGTTTTAAACTTGGTTTTTAAACCAGACAGCTGGGAAATTTTCTGTTTGGACTGCATTATCTGTCTGATTGAACTGCTTTCTGAGCAATGCAGATTGTGGTGAAAGGTGCCCTCTAGCAAGATGGCATTTCTAATTGACTCATCTGAACTGTAGCATTATTGCTGTCTTTCATTTGATTGGGTCATGGTGAGTACATCGTGATGCTTATGATCTTTAGGGAGGGTGGATCACCTTCCTAAATTTAGGATGTTAAGAATTATGTGCTACAAAAGCATCATTTACATAGAACCAACCAACTGAATTTCTTCCTGACATGGTCTGTTACTACAAAGACATTAGAGATGCTATTTGAAGTCACATGTTCAAGCTGCCTGGAGACTACAATCAGGTTGAACGATCAGATGGCATGGCAAATTTGGACTGTTGTATGGTACACTGAGGCCACTGTCTTTGTATTCAACTGTAATAATATTTTTAACTTACTAAGGAAGTAAAACCTCCTTTGTCTTCACTTGCATTTAAATTCAGTTCATCTAGAAAAGTATGCATACAGTTGCACTGAACTCTTGTCAGTTATGTGCAAGCATCACATATAGGATATGTGTAACTTTGTAACTAGGGGCTGTTATAAGCGTTATTATACTGCATCTGCTCTTATTTCAGAGCCTTGAATAAAGATAGAATGAAGTCTCTGTTGCTAATGGTTTGTTGGTTTGTGGCTCACTTACTAGTTCTCCCATTCCAAAATATTGCTTGTATATTTTGTAGTCCATGATTATGCAGAAACAAAACAACAGATGTTTATATTACTGAGGTTTCCCTCTTCTAACTTCATACTCTCTTAAGCATGTCCTGTGAAAAATCCTTGTCTTATCCATGCATTTTGTAATCATGTTAGAGATCTTCTGGAAGCAGTATTTTATGGTGGTTTTGTGATTCTCCTCAATCTCTTTGCCTTCCATTCTTCATTTCTTTCTTTCCTTCATGTCTCCTTTTATCTCATTGGCATGTCCGACTGCTGGCAGCACTGTCAAGTCATCCATCCTCTTCTATTGCTGTGTTTCAAATTTATTATACGATCACTGGAGTGATTATCCAGCGACCAGACCTTGGCTTGATGTTCCTCACAGTGTCAAACTAGTCCCCAGTGGCACAGTCATACCAATTGTAGATACTTTGGAACAAAAAAATTTTGTTGGCATTCTCAAAAAATAAAATGTGAAGACATAGGAAATCTGGTTTTGTCTTCTGTCTAATCAAAATATTTCTGGAGGGAAAGGGGTTTGGGAAGGATAACTAATGGGAGTCTTATTCCTGAGGATGGAATTAACATGGCCCAGCTGTAGCAGTCTAAATCTGTAGCTGGCCTATACTCGTCATCCAGGCTTGTCAGTGTAGAGGAACAGGAACATGTAAGGGTGCTGCATGCCAGTTATCCTGAACAGCTATTTTAGGAGACAAGAGTCATCCATTAGAGAGACCATGCATCACTGACTGTAAAGGGAACTAGCTTATAATTCTAGTTGCATCTGCAACCTTAAAACAATGTTCTGTTTCAAGAACCAGTGGAGGAAAGGCTAATTATTCCAGACGTCTTCTATGAGTCTTGGGAAAAAAAGTAACAGGAAGGGATTTCAAGTTACAATGACAGCAAAAGGAAGCTTGCTTTATCAAATAATTTCAGAACTCATGGATCTCTTACTGAGTTAAGAAAGCGTATTTTACCACTGTCCAGAAGCTAGCTAGAGTGAGAATGATGATAGAGCAACTGCTACACTGACAAGAGGCTGTTGCATTATTCAGGGGGCTTGAGATAATACTGAGTGTATTTAACCACACTTTTCTTGTAATTTATTGTTTGCTAAGGACATAGCCATATACTCTTAAACATTTATATAAATATTGTTGTTCTATACAATTATTGTTGTTGTTTCCATTAAAGCGCTATTGTCTTCAGTTTCAAAATAGTCTTGAAATACATTTTTCTTTCTGTAGCCTGAGCAGCACAGCTGAAAGACAGAAATTAAAGGAAGCAGAAAAGGGGGTGAAAGAACGAGTTTGTTGGTGCCACAGCTACCTTCATCTGATGTTAAGATTGCAGGTGAGTAACATGCTACATTTTTCATAATACTGTCCATGATAATTATAAAGAAAACATTTTTTTTAAGAGAATGAGGTTCCAAGCCCCTGCTATTTTTTCAGTCTGAGCAACTTCTACCAAGTTATGTTATATCGCATTTTCAGAACCATGCAAGTTACAAAGCTACATATTTCCTTGCTTTAAGTGGAGTTATCTGCTCTCATCAATGTTCTCCACAACTGATCATAAAACTAACAACTGTAGGCCACCAGAAGATTATTATTTCTGCCTCTGCACGTTTCTGGTAACATACCTTGAGCCTCTTTATCTTCTTTCTACAGAAACATCCTGTCTGTATAGTCCTAGACTGAAACTGCAAAGGTATACAGTGACACAATTCAGTATTCTGCTTTGAACTTTTAAAGCTGTACAGATTTCTCACTTCAGTTTGAAGCTCTTCAAAATTATTCTATATTCAGTAACATGTATATGTATATGTACAGTAAGTACATTGATGCTGAAGTAATAATCCTATTGTTTCAAACTCTAGAGACATAAAACCTGAAAAAAAGATTGAGCAAAATGGCAATATAGATGCCAAGGAAGTTGGAACATATTCAGTCAGAATTCAGAACACATACAGTATATTATATGCCAAAGCATAAAAGCATGTTGTTCAACAGGTGTGTAGGAGGAATTTGAAGATCCATGATATATCAGTTACCGTGAATGCCTACATATGGTGTTAACTTTATGGGAACAACGTGTGATCAAAGGTACTTGTGGTTTGCAGGGCTGAAACCTACTTCTGTTAGATTAGATCTTGGTGGCTGATACAGAGATATATGAACACATGCTATTTTGAGTGGAAAACTGAATAAAACATCTTAGTAGTATGTAGTAAATACATCTCATATAGCTTTACGTATCTACAATATCTAAACTTGAGCTAGTCAGGGTAGACTTCCTTTATAGCTACAGGAAAGGAAAAGGCAATTTCAGGAGTTTTGAATTGACTTTAGTATGTAAAAGTCTACTCTAGAATAAACTGTTGTTCTCTACTGTGTAAAAAGTCAGCCTAGATTACTAGATCAGGTGTAGACACCTACAGTTTACATATATGTATTTAATAAGGTGAACTCCAGCAACAGTGTTGGAGCTGACTTCACCTGTGGCCAACAAATGTCTTGACTTGTCTTATGTTGGCTGACCACCTGACAGTAACTAAATACTGGAATTGTTTCTCAGTTAGTGACTGATGAGGAAATGGATTGGATTTCACATCAACTCTTTGGTTATTTTTTGGTGCAGGAAACCTTTAACAGTTCTTTTCCTTTTTTGTCTAGTTTGCAGTATGAACATGGGAAGATTGTTAAGAAAAAACAACAAATCCAGCATGTATACAGCAAATGAACTCCACAAGAATATTAGAAGATAGAGATAAACCCTATAGATTTCAGAAAAAACTTAAGATGAATTCTGCACAGGGTGGAAAATATCAAGATGAAAAATACTGGACTTTTCCAAAAATTCAGTATGTATTAGTGGCCACAAAAGGAACCATTCTGTAAAAAACACAGACTATAGTACTTCTCAATTTATGCAGTAGGATAAAAAATGGGCAGTATAGCACTCACTGAGTATTCAAGATCCACATCCAAAAAGTAACTTTACATGGCAAAACTTAACAGCTTATCTAACTATTAAATGTGTGAAATATAGGATTGAATGCACTAAGCTAGGCTCCACTGGTGTCGATCAGAAGGATCTGCGCTCCTATGAATGAGCTAAACTACCTTGTACACTGAGGCGACATTTTGACAACAGAAGTGGAGGTATCTCATGCCAGCACTATTCAGTTATGTGATAGTTCTTTTGTTTTTTTCTTCTTTTTTTTTTTTCTCTGCAGAAACTTGAGGATTAGATTCATATTAGACCTAAGGAGACAAGTCTCTCACTCTGTAGTCAGTGCTATAACAACTTAGCATCAGGAAAAGGCAGGAACCAGCAACCATATTGAATGATAGAAATCGTGCTTGCAATGATTTCTGTTAAATGTAACATCATTCATGTAAGTATTCTTCTGGGATGTAGCTGTGGAGACACTTTGTTTATGAGTCTTAAATGGCTGCAGACAAGATAGGTGACTAAATTGTTTCCTCTGAACTTCAGCGTTATCAGGCTTCAGAACTTCAGCTACAGGAGCACATCTGGCAGCAAAAGAAAGATGCATTTTTGGACCTCACCTTTACCTCTGATGGTGCTTGCAAGAGCTCTGTTTCGCTATGTCTTGTTCCAAGCTGATAGGCTTTTCATGTTGGACATCCAGATTCCTTTCTGTGAAGTCTGGCCCTGAGAGTCCCCATATTGTCTTTTATACCAAACACAAATGTAACATACCAAAAGCTAACATTAACATAATACATTACATGGATACTTATAATCAGCTTGACACTAACCATGCTAACACTGCGGGAAAGTAGTCATTATTATGAGCCCTCCAGAATTCCAGACTTGCTGTAGCCTGGAGATGTTAAGGCCTGGTGTACTGAGGCTGTGCAGTCCCACATGCTCTGAATCTTTAAGGGTTAATTTATTTCATTTATCCACTTATTTATCCACAAGCAGAGATGCCTCTGGCACTCCTAATTTCTGTTTCTGTTAAAAAAAGTCAAGATAAGACAATACATGCTTTGTAAGTGACATTACACAACTGAAATGCTAAATACGGATGAGAATCTGTTTTGCCATCAGTTTTTACCAATTACTTTAATAATCACATCGTATTAGATAAGGTAAATGTGGACTCATGCTTGCCTATCTAAACTTATATTTCAAATCAAATTCATGATCATTAAATCACAATCAAACAGTGGCAAGTATCTATAGAAAGAGATCAGACATGAGCGATCACCTATTTAGTTTTTAGTCGAGCTACTATTTGAAAATGAGAAAAAGTCTATAACAAGTAAAATAGTCAGGTTTCTATTGTATTTTTAAAAAATGTAAAAATATATATATGCTTTTAGAACATTTTTCCTCTGTCATACGTGTGGATTCCTTCACCTTATTTCATATGCATGTGGCCTTTACATTCTGTATTTATAACTATGAATAAATAATCTCTGTATTCTCAGAGTACAGCAAAGCATTTGCTAGATCTTCTTTGACAAGAGTGGCAATTGTTTTCTGGTTAATGAGAGTTAAGATCACATGCCCCTCCATAAATAAAGCGGTAGAAAGAGTTACATGCGTGAAAGAAAAACAAAATTTCCTCTCTATTTGAGCTTGCTGATGCTCAGGTATTGTAAATGTTGATGCATAAACCATGTCTTCTATTTCATCCATACAAAAAGGAGACCATTCCTAAACAATCCTGGAGTCATCCAACAGCAACTTAGAGAACTGCACATATTATATCAGCATTTGGGCATCCAAATTATGCCTTCAGTTTCTCAGCTTTTCTTAGCTGAAGATGTGAATCGTTCTATTTGCCTTTCATTTTCATTGGATATCTTTGCATAGATACAAGATCTAGTTTCCAGTCACGATACCTATATTAATATAACTAATTTTGCTGCATAGGTTAACATTGTAAGGATTTCTATGTAGCATCCAGTATCTGACGGCATGCAATGCTTGAAGTGCATGAGAGTTATTTTTTTTATTCTCTATCCATTTCCAGCTAGGTATGTGTAAGGCCAAAGTATTCAAGCAGGCTGTCCAGCACATCTAGGAAGCTCAGACCTTAATGGCAGTCTCCAGTATCATAATCAGCAGCCTTCTTCTATTTCGCCATTTTCAGGCTTTATAAGTTTTGATCTACTATCCAATTAGATATGCCTATCTATATATCAATTAAATCACTATTTATAAAAGATGAAACATCAATACCAAATAAAAGATACAAACTCAGAAAGATGAAACAAGAGTCAAAACCTGAAATCGTACTGAAAGCCCAAACTATAAAAAAATGAAAATACAGAGTCAAAATACAGTCCCACCAAAGCAAAACACTGATGCAAAGTAGTAAGATAATATTACTTTTCATTTACATTCCGTTTTACAGCACATAAGGCTTCAAGTTTTCTTCTGCATCCAGGAAGATGAAAACTTTTAAAAAAGAGAGTTGAAGTACCATATTATTGAAGAGGCATCTAAAAAAAATCCCACAAAAATTGTCTGTATTTGGTAAGACATGGAATCAAATGAGATAGCACACTACACAAATTTCAAATTCAGCTCTACTTAGCAGCAGTTCATAATTGGAGAACGGCTAATTCTTCAAATCACAGACTGAGAACACGGTGAATTCAGGCAAAAACCATAAGTAAGCTAATACACCAACTTCCATGTATTTCAAGGGAAGTAGGTAAAATAGAGATTGTTATGTAAAGGAAGATACAAGAACAAGGAAAGCAAATTTTACATGTGGGAGATTAAAATATATATTTGAAAATTTAGTATTGAAAACCTTGAAAAGTACAGAATTGTTCGTACTAAAAAATTCAAGGATTTCAAAATAAACATGAAGATACCAGGAAAGGTAGTGGCATCAACAAAATGGGCTAGAAGTGTTGAGACACTGGATGCTTTTTGTTGATATGAGGAAAGATGACAAAAATAACAGGACCGTAATAGCTAATTCTGTTTACCAACTTTTAAGGTCAGGAACTCGTTTTTAACCTTCATGTTTGCAATGAATGTAGCACTTCTTTTTTCTGCAGAAGATTTGTTATAAAACAATGGGGAAGCAAACGCTGGTTTTGAACTCACGCAGAATATCAAGCCAGAATGTCAGGAAAATAGTCTGTTTGTAAAGGTCAAAACATTTGAATTAACAAGACAAAAACATGTTTAACTATTTGACTATTAACTTCATTTACAGAAATTTATATCAATTTATAAATTTGGAATGAAAAAATGCACCATTAGTACTTTTTAGAGTATAAAGTATTAAAGCCAACACTATCATAATATAATGTCTGATGTCTTTAAATCTAAACATATATGTGCATATGAACATACATCATTTCCTGAATAGACTATACTTTGGCATTTGGTTTCCATAAAGCTACAGCATGGCCATTTGAAACAATTCCATCCACATATCATCTTTTTTTCAGAGAAGAGCAGTAGAGATTAATGTTGCAGCGTATGTAAAAGTCTACACTGGTTGTTAATTTTAATTGCATATATTTGTGTTAAGAGACCCGTCAATGCTGTCATTCTGGATCACTTGGCGCATCTAGCCCCGTCTATTTGCCTTCAATAGCTGACAACAGATGTTGTCACATCTTGTAACAGATGTCGCATTTCCTGTACATTAAAGTACAAGTGGTCCTGAAGAAATCACCAAAACAGAAAGAGAAGGTAGAATCTGCCGTTCCCAAAGATCATTTCTTGAGATCCACAGGTCTGGATAACAGCACACGCCGAGAAAACTACTTAGCTTTCTGTCATGGATCTCTCTGCAACAGACTCCATAGCTCAGTTCTGGCCTGACCTTCTCATCTTGGTGTCCCATCTGGCCACCTCTGCTGTTTCAGTTCTGTTGTCCTGTAGTGTGGGGTTTTTGATAGGATTGTCCCATCTCATTGTTTTACCACATTCGAACCAGAATCGAGGATTGACAAATATAATGAAACTTACTGGGAAATCTGGTTTAATTAATTTATTGACCTTCTGCTGAGGTTGGAAGTTTTGGGCTGGGTTTTTTGGTGTTTGGTATTTTGTTGGGTTTTTGGTTTTTTGCTTTCATATATATGTAAAGACAAACAATGAAATGCTGTTTTTAAAAAAAAAAAAAAAAATCTGTAATTAAGTGGGAAATTTCTGGAAGACAGATTTCAACAGAGTTTTCCAAAGAGCTGTCTCCTCATTCCTCCTCTCCCCCCAAATCAGCCTACTGGAAGTATACATTTGTTCTGTAGTAATGAGAAGTCAATTTACAATTTCTTCTCTCCTTATTTGGAGAAATCCATATGAAGACAGGAAACTATTTTTGTCTACGAACATATGGAAGGAAATGGGAGAACTCACATCTCACATTAACCACGATCTTCTAAATCTGAATAAACACAAAGATATTAAAGATCAACTAACTGAACACCTTTGTATCTTTTGAAACATAGTCAAATATCATCATGTTTCTCCCACTGTTCCCTCTAGTTCTCCTTATTATTGTGATTACATCTAGAACATTCTTATTCTCTTCCGTCGTCTATGAAAGGTGATTCCTCAGTTTGGTAGAGCATAAGGACTCAGGCTGTAATTCACTTCATATTGCCAGTATCAGTTTGACTATACCCTTTTCTACATGCTGCAAGGAATTTGTTTTTCTCTCCAGCCTCGCATTTGTTGGATCAAGTTGCTAGCTACCATAAGGTGTCAGAAGTCTACTGAATTTATGCTATTGATAAATCTGTCCCACGGTTACTGGCCAGAAAAAGCTATTGAGCAGAGTCAATGTTACATTAAATATTTTGCTTAGATACTGGGCTGTTGAAAAAGATAGTGCAACTTATTTTGGTAAAGCAGTATGTTAAAATGGCTTAGATTACAAATTGAAAAAAAATTTATCATTTCTACATATTGTACAAACTCATTATTTCATATTGCATATGCTTCTTATTCACAAGAGTTTGAGCCTGAAGTTCTCAGTTCAGAGGTCCTAAAAAACTTCTTCCTCATTGTGAAGAAAAGTAAACCTTTTTGCAGCTGCCACAATGGCATAGGTACATTTCAAACCCCAAATATATCCAGTTCATCCTATACAAAATGCAAGAGTTTAAGTTCAGATTACTTTTAAACTGTTACTATCACTTGTCTGCTGGAAGAAGTTGACTGGTGTAACTGACCAAAGCTGAAATAGTTTTGTCAAAATAAAAGATCTGGATAATTTTCCATGCTGCATTCATCAGAGAAAAATGAGACAATCTCTAAAGAAATATTCAGCTTACTAACCACAATTATCACTGCAGAGTTCTTGTCACCAATATAATTTTATCAACAGGACATGCATACATGCATTGTGAAAATAAATTTGTACATTTTTCATTTTGACATTACATCAAAACATACTTTTCAGTCTTTGAGACTGAAAGACACAACAAGATATGCTGATCATATCAGTGTGCAAATACAGCTATATCACAAATATTCTAAGTACATTTCTGAACTTCATAACAACGAAGTAAGATGCTGTGGTCAAAATGTTGTGCTCAGATTTCTGATTTATTCTTATTTGGGCACACAGTGAGGTAACGAGTGTATCTACACCTCAGTGTGAGCAATCAGGAGCAGGGCGCTCAGCACCTTGCAAGTTACTGGTGCTTAACACTTTTGGAAAAAAAAAATAAAATGCACTTTCTAGTGTGTCCACAGGATGCTACTATGTACCGTGACGCTGTCATAACTGAAATAGCTGGTAGTGAGCTTAGTTTGTGTACCAGAAACAATCTTACCATGTTCATTCTGCTTGGGCTAATTATAGGGCTGAAAAGTCTTTTTGAGGGAAAAACCTAGAAAGTGTGATGCAGATGGAAGGAGAGAAGATGATGGAATAAAATAAAATGAGAAAGTATTTTTAGGATAAGTAGAGAAAGTACATATTTGAGACTTTTCTCGAAAATGTTTTCCTAGAAACATTTTTTATCTTACAAGGTGGAACAAGATTTGCTCTTTTTGATTCTTGGTTTTAAAAAAGAGAAAAAAAAAGAGGCCAGGATATTTTTTGACAATTAGCATTTGATCAGAGCTGCAAATGTAGAATATAATATTGTTTATTCATGTAGGGAAATAGTGCAGCTGAGGTCAAAAATAGCTTTACCATTGCTCCAAAAGGAACATGACTAAGCTTAATTAACCTGTAGTTCTACAAAACATTTTTTAAAGGTATATCTAACAGTCATAACCGTTATGTGTCTTAATGACTACAATAATTTCTTAGAGAAGGATATTTTAATTTCTTTCTCTTCATAAAAATTCTATTTTTACCTCTGCATTTTTCTTGCATTTGTTCCATTTAAAAGATGTTAGGTTAAAGTATTTCAAATTATTTGGCACATCAGCCAATTAGCACATTTTTAATTGTTAGTGTATCATTCCATGACAAAAAGAAAGATGACAGATTTCTTCACTAATATATTGTTTCATTTTAATAATTCTGAGTGATCATAGTCTACTTATTGAACTTAATACTATTTTCAGATGTTTTTCATTGTAAAAATGACCAAACAACTAACTGAACCTGCAACAGCTCATTCGTTTTCAAAGCTGCTCAATCTTTCTTTTTACATGCACACATGTATAATACTGACGATTCATCATTATTGGCTTCAATTTTTAACTTGCCAGTTAAGATTAACAGTTATAACACATGGTTGTGCAAGTCTCTGACTTTATTCATGTGCTCTCTTTCATTTAAGGAAATTCATCACTTGAAATATATGTAGTTAAATCTTCCTAAATAAAAACATGAAGATAGGAAATGTAATTCATTGCGTAAAGGTTTGGGGTTTTTTTTAATCTTAGGGTAGTGGCTTCTGAATGTTGAAATATATGAAACTATACTGTTGGTTGATGTCTCTGAAGAAGTAAACAGCTTTTACAAATTACAGTCATTTAACAGCTCTGTTGAAGGTGAAAATAAAATTGGGAAAAATACACCACAATCTCTCACGGACACTCTTTTTTCTCATCAGGTTTAATGAATAAGGATTATATCAAACAGATCTTGTCAATCAATAGAGTAGATATGACACAGATTATACGCAAGGAGCAGATCCACTGAATAATCAGAGTCTATTTGTACAGTCATACTTCACACTGTAAAATAGCTTGGTCAAATTAAATCCTATTGTAACAAGAACTCCCTAAGTGTCAGTAGAGTTTTGCTTTCTTCCACTAAAACAAAATATGGGCTCTCTCATTGTCTTTGAAAACATGCAATACATATTAAAAAGCAAAATCTTAAGCCTATGTTAAGAATATATTATTTGCCATAGAATTTGAAGGACTCTCTTAGACCAAAACAGTTAACAGTATGTTTGAATAAACAACATTAGTTTTTAAATTAATTAAGCCCTATTATAGCATTTAATATAAAGGTACTTGCAATTGTTCCTATACTTTGCTGTTTTCAGATAAATTTATGATGTTAAAAAAATGTGGATATATTTTGTTCTGAAAAAACAGTATGATCAAGACTGATTTTTTTTTTCAAATTTACTTTGCTAATAAACACCATATGTAAAGGGCATGAAAGTGACTTGTAGTATCTGAAAGCTCGCAGAACATGACATTTGTTTTGCTGTAGTTCAATATTTTAAGTTCCATGCTACGATTTGGCACAGCTCTTGAACACACACACACTACATTCAGTTCAGATTAATCTCTCTTCATGAAAGAATCTGGAGTAGCTTCAGAGCAGCTGACTGCAGACTGTACTGCAAAAATATAAGTGAGATGGTATAACAGTGATGTGCACAACTGGAGAAGGGTTTGCTGACAAAAAGGTGATAGAATTTGCCTAACTTATTGAAAACGTCTTTATTTGCTTCTGATGCATACATATGTATCTGCACAACTAGACTGCATGTCTAAAATATGTCTGACAAATGGTGGTCAAACTTATTTATCAAAGGTGCTGACACAGAACCATTTTTTTCTTTTTTCCCCACTCCGCTACTGCAATTCTAGCTGACCAGATAGCTCTTGTCCAAGCCTCCATCTCTGGCAGGCATTGAATTATCTTTTCTACCGAAGCAATATGAATCATAGAAAAGGAGAACGGGGGAATGGCAAGTTGTGTGTTGTCAGCACAGTGAGACCACCTAGTCCAGTATCTCACTTTAAACCTCTCAATGGTTTCCCTGCCACTTTGAGTAGGAGGAAAGAAGAGGAGGCAAGGAACAGTCACAGAATTAGGCAAAAAGTCATCTGCTCTACACTTACTGAGGGCTGTGGGCTAGTCAAGAATACCTTCCAAGCAACAGACACTCCTCATGTCAGTTGGACTGACAACTTGTTGTTAGTAACATCTAGTGAAAATCACCATTAGAATAATGAAAATATTTTAGTTCAATGCCTGAAGCCATCTAAAATGGGAGTTAAGCAATTCAGAAGAATTTCCTCTTTTAAAAGCTCCTTTCACCTCTTCCACAACCAGTGTATTCAACCCAGCTTGCAACAGTTGTAAATTTGCACAAGTTGCTGACCCGACAAAGGATATTCATCTACGTGGACACTGTCACCAAGAACCATTAGTATCACTGACACAAAGCTACTTAGAAATCTAAAATCTTGGCCAAATATTCTACAGTAGAGTAGGGCAAGCTGAATGCTTATGGCATCACTACTATTTTTATTGGTGTACACGTGCATCCATCAGTATGTTTATTTCAGTACAGCATTTTAAGCACAGTCCCACAATGAAGCGTAGAGTCACTGTGGTCTTCAATATATACATATGAATCACCATCCACTTGGATTTACCGAGCGACTTTTCTCACTAGCAAGAGACAGTGCTTTTTTTAAGAGTCTGCACACAGCTAGCCCAGCTACGCAGGTGATGTTGAAAAGAATTAAATTACTGTGTTTTGCTGTGATAAGGAAGATGGTTGAGCTAAAGCTACATTAAAAGGGGAGGAAATAAATGCCTGAAGTTTGTTCCTGCCTTGACTAATATCTTAAAATTATTTAAAATGAGAAGAAAATACAGTTGTATGTATATCCTTTTCATCTATATCCTTCTCACAGTTCCTCGCCTCAGAAGAAGGGCTTTGTAGGTGCAGAGGATGGCACTGGAGAGGACAAGCAGGACCGAGTGTTTGCAGCACTGCAAAATAAGGGCAGGGGGTGACATGATGGAGAGCACACAGCTCGTAGAGGCTGGATGGCTTCATTCTCCCTTGGGATGAGGACATCCTGGGTCTACTCAGCTCCAGGTGCACACCTAAGGAGGGGTTGTCAAAGCATGTCTCAGAGATGCAGGCAATAAGAGGAAGTATAACACTTTTTACCGCATGTTGTCCTTGAACAGATGTTTTTCAAGTCACCTCAGTCCATCGTGCAGCCCAAATATTTGGGCCTCTGGTTGGACAGCAGGCTTATGTTTGGTCAGCAAAGTTGCCAAATGCTTCAAAAAACATTAATATTGGCTCCTCTGAGGCATTACTCCGGTCTGAGTGCCGTGGTGGTGCTTTACTCATTGAGTAATTTCAGGGTCAAAGGCCACCAACAGAGCAGGGATCCCAGAAGATGGCCTGAAGTACAATTTAACATTAGTCCTGCAGAGGCAGGGATTCGGAGGTGTGAAATTCTTAAATACAAATGTCAAGAGTTTATAGGTATTATTCTGAAGAATATCTATAATAATATCTACAGGTGTTATTGTAATATTCAAAAGGTCCCACTGTGCCTTGGTATTCATCTGTTGCTCTCACATAAACATACAGTCTCTCAAATCCCCATTTTTTTTCACAACTCATAATTTTCTCTTCATTACACAATAATTCCCCTTCCATACTAATTCTCTCTCTCCCTTAGTCTATTAATCATCATACTCCCAAATCCCTACAGTACATGTGTTGTCCCAGTCCTTCCATCTACTGTTTTAAATCTTTTCCACTCCTTCATCGTTCATCTTCATTCCCTTATTAATCCAGGAGACAGGTAGCTGTATGAAGCATTTGGGTTAGCGAACCCAGGTACAGGAATCCCTAAAAGATAACCATGTGTCTATAACTGCACACGTTTCAGTAATTGTTCTTAACACATCTGTGCAGGTGTATTACATTAATTATATGCATTAATGCACCATGATTCATTCCTATACAACAGTGGAAAAACTGTCCCACGGAGTGTGGAGAGGGGATGCTGGGGAAGGGTACAACAGCCATTTTGCTTTCTCTCTCATGGCACGTTCTTTTATTTAGCCTTAATAAAGCAATGTGAGGCTTGAAACCATGCTCTTCATCATTCTGAATGTTCGCACAGCAGAAGAAAAAGTACACGCATTTTGCATGGATGCAAAGGGATCTGAAGGCAAGAACTGCATCTACCAGTACCTAGAAAGGCTAAACTACGGATGGATTTATTGGATATTTGCAAAAAGCGTCATAATACAACTTCATCCTGGAGAGATCCTGTTTCTATCCTCTTAAGTTTTTCTTCCCCTATTTTTCCCAGCCTCTTCAGCATCTTTTTCTTACTTTCCAAATCCCTTCTTTTACGGACCACTCTTACACCTGTACACCCCCCTCCAAGTTTTTATATCTGATTTGCCCAGAAGTAAAATCTGTGGCTTCTCCCATTTTCCAGCTTTTCAGTGCTTTCCATGCTACCTCCCTCAGAACTGCACATTTAAGAGAGCACGGAAAAGATACTTAGGAACGGAGAAAATGAAAGGCAGCGAATGGCTTGAAACAGTCAGCAGTGAGAAAGTTTCAACAGCCAAGAAAGTAAACTTGTGAGACGGAGGACAGAACAGTTGAAGACGAAGCAGCTTATCTTCGGTCCTTCTTTTCCCAGCAACACGTTTGCATCCTGTAGCTAGGTCTGGATCGCACCAACAGTAACATCTCTCCAAATTATTTCAGAATAACCCACCATCCTAACAAGAAAGAGTATTTCCAGTTTCTTCTTAGCATTCTCAAGAAACCTAAGGCACACCTCGCAGCAAAACCCAGTTCCACAAAAATCACAGACACAGATGCTTTTGGCCAGCTAGAGGGGGGCAGGAGTCCTCCTGCCTGTACCCAGCCCCTCCAGCCTCAGAGCGCGCAAATCTTGAGCCTCAGAGGCAGACAGAGGCAAGGGAAACGCTGCTGCAAATGTGACACTCTCCAGTTGTAAGCCTTCCTTCTTTGCATGCTGCTTCTGCTGTTAAATTTTCATCTCCCTGCAAATGCTGAGTGATACCCACAAATTACAGACTTCTACACCTCAAATGAAACGAACTTATAAAGGGGAACATTTTTACAAGTGAAATGAATAGGCAGAGTCTGTGCAAACACTGATCTCCAGATAGGGTAACATCATAAACACTGTGAAATAAAATTAATGGTTGAATGATAACAGTGCTAAACTCCCAAGAATAATAATCAGATATACATGTTTAACTGCCTGTGACTGAGGACTCCTATATCTTGTTATAACTCACCTCCCTACAGAGTGCATGCTTCCTTCTAAATATTTGAAATTATGATTCGTGTGTACCGGAGTATGATAAAATGTGCAGGAATTAAAGGTTTGATTCTAAAAACATGGTGTAACTGGAAAGTAAATTTTAATCTTAAAAACAGAGAAGCCTCTTTACACCATTTTTCTTTGCTGTTTTGTCAATTTTGTTTATTGTTCTTGAAACTGTAAGGGGAATAGTAAGAATTAGCTCTAAAAACTCAGTAATTCCAAAATGTTTTACTTTAGACAAGATAATTTCTTTTTAACTGTCTCGTGCATTAGCAGTGATAGGTAAATACAGTAAGGTATTTGGGTGATTTTTCATCCTGTTTTATTCTTTCTGACTGAAATCTACTAAATCTGTCACCTCTGCTACAGATAAACAGCTTGTAAAGTTTTGAAATAACAACACAAATTTTTAAAAAAGGAGCATTTTTAGTTGGAAGCAATATATAATAATATATAATAAATAATGTTATATAATAATATATGATATAATATATAATAATACCAAAGTAGAGCACCTTCTGCTGGTCTGTCACTGCTCAGTTATTTATTTAGGAACAAATGACCCTAAAAATCACCAAAAAGAATGCTGTAAAATCACTCTCTTTAGTTTACAAACTGCAAATGGACAAGGAGCTGGCATCACTACTCTACGTCTCATTAGATCAGGATTTTTATTTTTTTTAACAAACTTACCAAAGTTTTAGTTTTACTTCAGATAATATTTTTTTTTAGGAGCAGCTTGCTAAGTTAGTGATTTCCTAAGACTTCTTAGTAGTGTGTATAGCATAACATACCCATTACTTGTCATCTTGAGTAATGTATAAAGGATACCGATTTATTCCATATTACTTGTATCGATTAAACCAGAAAAAAACGGCCTTAGTTAAGGTGTCAGCCTCAGCTTTGAAAGAGCTAACTTCTGTTGATCATTATGTCAGATTCTTCATCTGTTACATGGGAACAGTAATTGCCATGTCGTACCGCGCTGTGACGGTAAATACGGTGATATATGTGATGTGCTCAGCTGCTGTAGTAAAGACAAGTAAGATGGGCAGCAGTCCATAAAGGACAAACAGACGAGTCAGTACACGTGAAAGGAGAGCAACCTCAGCGCCTTCATTTCTGAGTATTTTCTGCAAGATACACAACAGTACTTACTGCTTAAAAAAATTCTACTCTAAGGGGATTCATAGCTGTGTCAGTTTTCCTCTTAGGAAATCCGTTCTCCTTTAGCGGATTCTATGCCAAAGCTGCATTCAAAGAAGGCCGCCTGTAAGAGAAACCACCAGAGCTACGAAACACAAAACACAGCGACCTGTGCCGGTGGACGGCCTGCGTGGCCAGGGGCTTTATGGAGACCATCCCACTGGTCTCACCGGGAGTCAGGTCGGATCCTATGAGCGCAAACATTTGGATCAGTGAAACAATACCTTTCCTTTTCTTCATCGATGGCCCGTTTCTTCCAGGTGTGGTGAGAGGAACACAGACACCTGGGTCCTGAATTCAGTAGATCCCCTCCACTGCAAACAAATAAAGTCACTGGAAAAAAGTCAGTCCTGTATTCTTTCTTGCTGACACTTTTGTTGGCTCTCTCCGGCCAGTGGACAGTTTGGTACCATGTGACGTTACTTTCCCTGTCACTTCATTTACTCCGGATTGTGAGGAGACGAGATTGCAAAAGCAATGTGGAACCTCTGGATACAAGACAAGGACTGAAATCTTACCTGTGCGACCAACAGGACTAACGCCATCAACCTCGGTAAGGCCTGGAGTTCATTCAAAGGAGTAAGAATAAAGATATGCTTACATTTTCACCTTACTGATTACCTTTTGTTGGCCTTTTTGCCAACAGTTACAGGAGAACAGAAAAAAAAAAGGAAAAATAAAGAAATTGGGGGATGGTGGTGAACAGGGCTGAGGAGTGGGAAGGAAGCCTCAGCTGCAATGGAGAACAACTTCAGTTACTAAAATACAATACGAAACCAACTACATTTTGTATTACTGCGGTTTTAAAAAGCAGTTATGGCTTTCAGTTGAAACGGTCCTTTATCAAATATAGTATTGTAAAACAAAATTTTGTGTTATCGGTAAATATGTTTGAGCTAAAAACAGCCCCAGATGAAAGCACGTTGATGAAAATAACTCAGTCAACTTCCATGACATCCGACATCACCTATAAACGCTGGGAAAAAAAGCCCGACACCTCTCTGGTTTATTACTTCCTGAAGGCTCAAACGCAGCAAAGCAACCGACGCAAACCACGGCCCCGCTGCCTGCAGGGACCCGGCGGAGCCCCCTTCCCTCGGGGAACGGGCGGACGCGGGCCGGGGGTCGTCCGGTTGCTCTCCTTCAGCAGACGAGGTGGCTCCTCGCTTTTTTTTTTCCAATGCCAGCACCGGGCAGCGCGGAGGCGCCGGCCTGCGGGGCACGGCTGCGTGACGAACACACGCGAGTCAAGGCGCGCCCACCTCTCCGGGCAGGGGATTCGGTGGAGGGAGCACCTGCGTCACGGGAACCCACGCCGACATCCC